>Ga0222714_10000382_pt1 | contig 52090 bp, 53 predicted proteins | sample C33_3DmetaG_FD_165048 | JGI IMG/M metagenome (GOLD analysis project Ga0222714, IMG submission 165048) | Estuarine water microbial communities from San Francisco Bay, California, United States - C33_3D | ecosystem: Environmental > Aquatic > Marine > Unclassified | place: USA: California... | reverse complement strand
AATTCGCCTCGCAAATCGAAAGTGTCATCATTGGGGATGTCCGTATTCCCATCGTTTCGTTATCACTTATAGGATTTGGTATTAATTTTTTAATTATTTTTGGCATTTTACTTTTAGCCCGCTCCAAGTTTATCCACAACGTTCTCATTAATGGCATTGTGACCTTACTGGGGAAGATGAAAATCATTAAAAATCCTGACACCGTTAAAGCCAATCTTCAATTACAAATTGAAAACTTTCGTATTGAATTAAAACGATTACAGGCTAACAAAGCCGTAACATGGGTTTTACTCATTATGTTCTTTGTTCGCATGGTTATTGCCAATGCCATTCCTTACGTATCGGCGCTTGCCTTTCCCACGATTAATTTAGGCAATTCTAATCTTTTTGATGGCATTTTTATGTCTGCCTATTTACAAGTCATTGTCGCGTTTGTTCCGCTTCCGGGGGCAGTTGGCTTTTCTGAATTTTTCTTCTCGTATTTATTCGCAAGTTTATTTGGGGGTTATTCTCAAACGATCGCACCCCAACTTATTTGGCGTGGCGTTACCTTTTATTTAATGTTAATTTTAGGGGCGATTACCTTGGTGGTGTACCGCTTTGGTTCGAAAGAAGCCTTCTTGGATGCTCAACAAAAATCCTTTGTCGATATTCAACGTGAAACGATTGAATTTCGTCGTCAAACTTCGGAATTTATGATGAATACTCAAGAAATGAAAACGGTCAATTTCCAACATCGCATGTCAAAAATGGCGCGAGATTTCTTTGGCTTCAAACGCAGAAAAGTGGATCGTCATGGCCGAGAAATGACGACCAAAGAAATCGAAAGGAAAACGAAAAAGTAAGATGCGAATTGCTTATTTTTCCGATACCTTTCCTCCCGAAATTAATGGGGTTTCCGTCAGTGTTCAACATCATGCCAAGGTGATGAAAGACCATGGTCATGAGGTCTTAGTGATTACGACCAACCCTTTCTCCAACATCATTGAAGAAAAAGAGGGAATGATTCGCATTCCTGGGATTGAACTCAAGAAACTTTATGGGTATCGGATGTCCTCTTTTTTTAGTGCGAAAGCGTACACCCTTATTAAAAAATGGCAACCTGATCTCATTCATATTCATACGGATGCGGGTATTGGCATCTTTGGGAAAATCATGAGTGTGGCATTAAATCGTCCCTTAGTGTTGACGTATCATACGATGTATGAAGACTATACGCATTATGCCGGCATCTTTAGGGGTCTAGTAAACCGTGTGGTGAAAACCTTTTCCAAGTCCCTTGCCGAACAATGTACTGAATTTATTGCGCCTTCCGCGAAAACTAAAGACAAGATTCGCAGTTATGGGGCAGATCGTTACATCAATATTGTTCCGACAGGCATTGATTTTTCACGTTTCAAAAAAGCAAATTTATCGATAGAAAAATATCAAGAGTTCGAGCAAAAAATAAACCCGAAGAATGAAAGAATCTTCCTTTCTTTAGGCCGTTTGGCCAAAGAAAAAAGTGTAGACCATCTTGTGCGAGGATTCGCCGAATACTTAAAACGTCCGGATCATGTTGCTGCTCGTTTAATCATTGTAGGTGATGGACCTGAGCGTCATCATCTAGAAAGCTTAGCCCAATCCCTTCACCTTGATGATCATATGCATTTTGTCGGTGCCGTCCCGATTCAAGATGTCCCATACTATTACAATCTTGCGGACCTCTTTCTTTCTGCTTCCGTTACGGAAACCCAAGGTCTAACGTTTATGGAAGCGATGGCGAGTTCCACGGTGGTATTGTGTCGATTTGATGAAAATCTCGCAAGTCTTATTCACGACCGAAAAACAGGTTTCTTTGTCGATCGTCCCGAAGAGTTTGCTAACGCGATTGCAGCCGTGATGCAACTTGAACCTGCTGCCTTACAAAAAGTCATTGACCAAGCGCACAAGGCAGTGGACTACTACTCCTTAGAGACGTTTTATGAAAATTTAAAAAAGGTATATATTCGTGCCCTCCGCCAATACTGGTAAAACGATTCAACAAGTCACCTTTAAAAAAAAGGTAATCACCCTTACCTTTGACGATGCATCGACGTTGCAATTAAGTGAGCGTAGCTACAGTCAATTTTATGTTTACGCTGGAAAAACGTTATCCGCCAAAGAAGTATCGGCACTGGAAGAAGCGGCATTACTCGATCCGTTCCATGCGTACTTACAACATATGTTTGCCCGTGGACGATACAGTGAAAAACAAATCCGTGACAAACTGTATCAACGTAAAGCGTTGCGCTATCAAGTAGAAGCTTTAATCCAAGAATACAAAGGGTACGGACTCATTAATGATGCCCAACTCATTCAAGAATGGATGGAGTATTTTCATGAAAAACACGTGGGTTACCATGCCATCGCGCAAAAACTTCATCAAAAAGGCTTTGATGAAATCCTCATCAAAACCTCACTTAAACCAGCGAATGAAGACGAAAAAATTCAACGGCACCTTCCCATGCTATTAAAAAAAGTTCGCCATCTTCCGCTCCAAGAGCAAAAACAACGCGTGTATCAAGCGTTATTATCCAAAGGTTTTGAAAGTGCCTTAATTATCGAAACTCTCGACAGTATTTCACTAGAAGAAAATGAACAAACGGAGGCGCATGGAAAAAAGGTATTTTTACTCGCTAAAAAACGCTATGCTTCTAAACATCAAGGTCGAGCCTTACAACAACGGATCATCGCCTATATGCGTTCAAAAGGGTATACTATGTCTAAGATTCAACAATGGTTAGGAGAAGGGGAAGATGATACAAATTAAAGATTTAAAAGAAGGACAAAGTGTTCAATTTTCTGCATTATTAACGCAAGTTTCTAAAGGCGTAACGAATGCCGGACAACCGTATCTTACCTTGTCCTTACAAGATAAAACCGGCACGATTGAAGCCAAGTATTGGGATGTCACCCCCAGTCTAGAACAATTACTTGAACCGGCTGCATTTTATGTAGTTAATGGCGACGTCTTGTCCTATCGAGGTAATTTACAATTAAAAATCGAACGGGTGCAAAAGCTTAATCCGGAAACGGTTACCCTTTCTGAATTTACCTTATCGGCTCCATTACCCCTTGCCGAGATGGAAGCGACCTTAAAAACATTAATTGCTTCGATCGAAGATCCGGATTATCGCACGTTGGTGGATACACTCATTCAAAAATATTACGACAAATTTATTGTGTATCCTGCGGCCGTTCGTAATCACCATGAATTTACCTCTGGTTTGATTTATCATACGCTTTCGATGATTCATATCGCCGAATTCATGATGAAAACGTATCCGCCCTTTGACCGTGACCTCGTTATTAGTGGCATTCTTTTACATGATTTAGGCAAGACCATCGAGTTTTCCTCCCCGATTGTTGCCAAATATACCACCGAAGGAAAACTCATTGGTCATATTCATTACATGGCAGGAGAAATTTTTGCGATGGGAGAAAAACTCCAATTACCGCGTGAAAAAGTGATGCTTTTACAACATATTGTGTTGTCTCATCATGGTAAACCGGAATTTGGTTCCGCCGTCCCTCCCTTAACCAAAGAAGCATTACTCGTTCACATGGTGGATGACTTGGATGCCAAAATGACAATGATTGATAAAGCCTTATCAACCACCGAACCCGATTCATTTACACCTCGCCTTTTTACGTTTGATGATCGGTCGTTTTATAAAAAGAAATAACTTAAAGTTTGGTTTTTAATTGTTGGGCAATCGCCGGGAGATTTAAATCGTGTCGATTTTCATTTTCATGCATTTCCAGTTGAAGTTTATCGCGCGCATCATAACGCGGAATCACGTGAACGTGAAAATGAAACACCGTTTGACCCGCCGCTTCAAGGTTATTCGTTAAAACATTAACGCCTTTGGCATGAAGTGTTTGTAATTGTGCTTGACCAATGCGTTGGGCGACATCCATGACACGATGCATGATGGTTTTGGGTGTTTTTAAAAAGAAATCATAATGTCTCTTTGGAACGACAAGCGAATGACCTTTCGTGGTTTGTGCGATATCTAAAAATGCGATAACCGCATCATCTTCATACACTTTGGTCGCAGGGATTTTTCCCTCAATAATCTGGCAAAATACACACATAATCACTACCTCCAAGAAAAGGAAAAGGAGAGGAAGTCCTCTCCTTTATCATACCTTGTTTATGCGAACGTGTTAATTGTTCGTCGCATCTTCCCCGTAGAGATCGGGGTAACGTTCCACGAAGAAATCATAAATATCTTGATCATGGAACTTAATGTCTGCAAGTCGTAACCAGTGTAAGGTGGAGGCGTTATTATTCGCTTCACGAACCCCAAGAATCTTGGCAATTTCGCTGGCGATTTCTAAACGTTTTTCATCACTTCCGGTTAAGGCATCATAGTTGGTGGTGGAAGCTTCAGAAGCGTTCATTTTGGTTGTATTCACGGCTTCTAAGATTTGCACCACAAAGTAGGTTTGGCTGCTGGCATCATAGAGTAAGAAGTTACGCGCATCGTTTTGTTGTGAACTTTGCGGGATTAAGTAGCTCACGCCGTTAATTTTACGTAAGAAGTCCGAGGTTTCTGGGTTTTCCACATCATCCATTTCATCGTCAATACGATCGATGGCGTTGGCAACACCAATGTTGTAAACACGGTCACGAATCGCAGAAGGTAAGGAACCTAATCCACCATTCTTAATCGACCAACCATCCGTGGTAAAGTCACGTTTGAGTAATTCACGACGTTTAAGTTCTAAACCGATTTCTGGGGTGTATTGACCGTTACCGGTAAATTCATCTTCGACGGCTTTGTCGGTTAAACGTGGATTTTCTTTAATCTTTTCAAAGCGTTTAAGGATTTCACCATAAAGGGTTTTGTACGTATCGCCTTCGTTATATTCACCGTCAATGCCGAAGTCGAGTAAACCCGTATCGCTGAGTAAGTTATATTCAGGCGATCCTTCAGCGAAGATATTTCCTTCATCATCGATACCGCGCCATGCTCGGGCTAAGAGTTCTAAGTCTGCAACCGGTTCGGCATCTGCATCAAGGATAAAGCGGTCGATGAACGTATCCATTAAGTACTTCACGGATTCTGGGTTTTCGGTAGAAACCTTCAGACCAATGTAGTTGACTTTACGAGCGTACGTACGACCTAAGGAAGCATAGTCTTCGGCGATTAAGTATTCCTCAACGAGTAATTCACGGTAAATACGTGGAATCACACTCCCTAAGATATAGGATTCGTAATAGTCTAAATGAATTGCTTCATCAAGAATGGCGCCCGAAGAGATGGCTACTTGATTCTTAGGAGGAAAAACAAAGTCTTCAACCCATGGATCGTTTTCGGAACGATTTAAGGTGTAAAGTTGTTTTTCAATCGAGTAAGCAAAGCGACGTTCCGAAAATAAGTTGCGTGTTTCAAATTGACCCGAAGAGATTAAGTCATACATACGTTCGTTAATACGACGTTCGACTTTTTCCACAAAAAGGATATCCGCTTCATCGGTTGATGCTTGTAAGGTTTCATAGTCACCAAAGCGATTTTCGGCGATGAGGAAGAGGACATCTTCTAAGGTTTTTTGATTGATCGTTCCTTGGTCACGAATGGCATCATAAACCACAGAAACCACGTTTTTTTCTAAATCGGTAACTAACCCATTGAGAATGTTTTCTTCATTGTCGGTGGGGGTTGCTGTAATCGTTGTGCAGCCGACAAGGAATGCACCCGTTAACGCAAGACCAAGCGTTTTAAAGGTTTTATTGAGCGACATAGCAAAGGCCTCCTTCATTGAATAATCCATTCACATTGGTGGAGTAAGCGTAGGCACATTCTTCATCCACAAGACGCGCACGTTGGAATTCTTGATAACTTAAGAATTCGATGAAGGTATTCCAGTTATTAGCCGCTTGTAAGTCAGCATCAAATTGAGCACTTTCACGCGTGACACGCATGTAATTTAAGACGGCACTTTCTAATTCTTCATCCACAAAACTTACCGCTTGGCTATCAATGAGCGATTCAAGCATACGGAAGTTGAAGTGAGCGTCGAAGTTACGAATTTCACTATTTACAGTTTCCGCACGTTCTTTGTAGTTAGCGGTGGTGGTGACTTTATAGTTCACAAAGGTGACTAAGTCTTCGCCTGTTTCTGGATCTTTTGGATAGTTTGCCGTCCCGGGAATTTCTGTAGTGTAGTAATCTTGTAAATTAACATCATTGACGGTATCGATGAGCGCAGAGCGTTCAACCACAATAAAGTGAATACCTTGGTAACCGCCTTCACCCGAACCAGTACCGGCTCGAACTGCAAGAATGACGCGACCTTGTTCATCTGTAAGCACCGTTTCGTTGTCTAATTCCTCAACCGAATTGAAGCCTGGTAGAGTGTAATCTCCTTCTAGGCCTTCTGGAGTAATCACAGAAACGTTATGACGATTAAAAAACTTATTGAAGAGGACGTTACGAGGATAATAAAGTGGATCATTGTTATTCACGGGATCACCGTTTTCATCTTTGGTGATATCGGCAAGACGGTTTAATTCTTCGAAGGCGTAGAAAGGAATGGTACCTAATCCTAAATTTTCAAAGAAACTAACCGCATCTTCTGGGACTTCTAACTTATCGGCGTTGGAGGTAACTTCTTGATTTTGATTGAAGATCGCATCGAAGGCATAGAGTCCTAATTTGAATTCGTTTACGAAACTCGTGGCTTTGGACATAATGCCTAAATCCCCGAAGTTCGCGGCAGAACCTGTGTCTTCCGACATTTCGCGTGCAACTTCACCAAAGGTTTCCCCGTTGAATTGGTTCGCTAGACGACGGGCAACAGTGAAAAGCTTACGGGCTTCACCGCTCGTGATGCGACCATTGTACAGGTCACCCCCGGCTGCAGAAACTTTCACTAAAATATGTTTGACGTGGTAAGGAAGGCGTTCTTCAAGATAGCCAGGACCAAAGTCATCGCCCACGAGGAATCCTTCTTTATTATTGTCATAGAAACGATCTTCGACTTCTTCTTGCATAAGTTGATAGGCGAAGTAATCTTTGAGTTCTTCAAGATCTTCGACATCATAACTATTTAATAAAGTGTCAAGTTCGTCATTGTAATTCGTGTTGTTTGCATCCGCGTTAGAACGGGCTTGTTCTTTAACCCCATCGACACGGTTTTCTGCTTTCCCCAAAATTTCATTACGCAACGCAGTGGTCGCGGCATCTTCTTGGTTAATTTCGTTACGGATCACGACTTCCGTAATCGCTTCAACAAATTTAGCAACCCCTGTTTGGTTGCCACGATATTGGCCAAATAAATCATCAGCACTGTAACCAAATGTTTCACCATTTTCACCCGTAATCGTCACCACAAGACCGTCAGTATTTTCGGTCACAGGGTTCGAACACGCGGATAATGAAACTAAGGAAACGAGGGCGAGAGTGGCAATCGTTAGTTTCGTTCGATTCATTTCTTTAGAATCCTCCTCTAAACAAAGCATAGTTATTTTATTATTTTACCTAGTGAACTTCAACATTTATTTCTTGGATACGATACAAAAATAAGTTGAGGGAAAGATTCAACTAAAGTCGCAACAAAATAACAGCAACTTATCATAACATAATGTTTGAGTCAGTGGATTGATTAGATTACAATGATGTATCGGAGGAAATGTATGGCAACTTTAGTTATTAAAGATTTGTTTGTTAAGGTTAAAGACCTTGATATCGAAATATTAAAAGGTGTGAATCTCACGATTTCTGATCAAGAAACGGTCGCTTTATTAGGCCCCAACGGGCATGGTAAATCCACCTTACTTTCTGCGATCATGGGACATCCAAAATATGAAATTACATCCGGAGAAATCACCTTGGATGGAAAAAACGTCCTTGAAATGGAAGTAGATGAACGTTCAAAAGCCGGTCTTTTTTTAGGGATGCAACATCCTTCGGAAGTTCCTGGAGTCATTAACTCAGACTTTTTAAAGGCGGCAATGAATGTACGTCGTGAAAAACCGATTACACTCGTAGAACTTTACCGTCAACTCGAGCAAGCATCGAAGCAAATGAAAATCCCCATGGATTTAACCCATCGCCATCTTAACGAGGGTTTTTCCGGTGGGGAACGTAAACGCAATGAAATTTTACAGTTACTCTTACTTCAACCGGAAATCGCGATGCTAGATGAAATTGATTCCGGTTTAGACGTGGATGCATTACAAGCCGTTGCAGATGCAATTAAACAACTTCAAGCGAAAACAAAAATGAGTTTTTTAATCATTTCTCACTACGCCCGCTTATTCCAAATGATTCAACCCACCCGGGTCGTTGTGATGATCAATGGTCGTGTCGCTCTTGAAGGTGGACCTGAAGTTATTACGAAGATTGATGGGTCCGGTTATGAATGGTTAACCAAAGAATATGGCATTCGCATTACCAAAGAACAAAAAGGTGAAAAACTGGTTAGTATGAACACTGTTTCTATTGGGGTTTGTGCAACCAATGAGGCGAGTAAAAAATGAGCCGAGTGACGTTAAAACCAACCCAAAATGTGTATCACATTCCGGAGTTGGATACCCCGCAAATTGTTGCGGTTGATTTACAAGATACAACAACTGAAGAAGTGCATGTTGTGATTGCTCCCAATGCCCGTTTTGATTTGCTTTTGTTAAATGCTGATGCCAATAAACATCTCCACCTTGAATGCTCTGAATATGCACAAGGAACCTTACAAATTGCGATGATGAAAGCGAATAAAAATTTATCCTTGACCATCGTGTTGAATACCGGTGTAGAACTCGATGCCTCGCTAGCCGATTTCACCCAAGGGAAAGGTCGCATGCTCGTTCAAGCCGAACTTTTAGGACGAGGAGCTCGCCTTGAATGGCGGACAGCTGCCTTAAGTACCCATCAAGATCGTAAGTATTATTCGGTCAGTTTTCACCATACTGAACGCGATACGTATGCCAACATGACAAACTATGGCGTAACGGAAGGAAAAAGTACCCTTCAATTTTCGGGAACAGGCCATATTATTAATGGTGCGAAAAACTCTAAAACGCATCAAAACGCGAAAATCATGGTGTTTGATCCCGCCTGTTTGGGTCGCGCTGATCCGATTTTAAAAATTGATGAAAATGAAGTGGAAGCCTCGCACGCGGCGACGGTTGGTAAGGTTAATGATGAGCATCTTTTCTATTTATGTTCACGTGGACTTACCAAACAAGAAGCCAAGCGCGTCATCACGTTAGGTTATTTAAATCCGATTCTACAATTCTTCACCGATGAACCGTTAAAAAACGAATTATCTTCGTTGATTGAAACGATTTCTTAATGAATATTGATACGCTTCGCAACGACTTCCCTCTTCTGCAAAAAACTGGGGACGAACGTCTGGTTTATTTTGATAATGCCGCTACGGCATTAAAACCGAAACAAGTCATTGAAGCGATGAATGCATATTATTTTGATTACCCCGCCAATCCTGGGCGTGGAGAATATGACCTTGTCTACCGCGCGGATCAAGCCGTGCATGCTGCCCGTGACAAAGTGGCGCAGTTTATCCATGCCGATGTTCATGAAATTGTCTTTACGTCAGGAACAACGATGGGCATTAATCTTGTCGCCGATGCGTTTGTCCGAAAGCATCTCAAAAAAGGGGATGAAATTCTTATCACCGAATCCGAACACGCCGCCAATGTGTTGCCATGGTATGTCCTACAAGAACGCTATGGCATTGTGGTGAAAATTATTGCGCTTGATGCGCAACAACGGTTGACACCTTCGATGTTAAAGGCGGCGATTACCACTCAATCAAAGTTTCTTGCTTTTTCTGATGTGAGCAATGTTTTAGGAACAAAATCGGACACAAAAACATTGACCAAGATAGCCCATGAACATGGGTTATGGGTCTTAGTCGATGCTGCCCAATCTGCACCGCATTTTCCGATCGATGTCCATCAAAGTGATGTTGATTTTCTCGTTTTTTCCGGACACAAATTATGCGGACCCACTGGAATTGGTGTCCTTTACGCGAAACGCACCCATTTAGAAGCCATGGACCCGTATCTCATGGGTGGGGGTATGTCCCTCAAATATGCCAAAGATTTTTCCATTCGCCTTGCCCCGATTCCTGAACGTTTTGAAGCCGGGACACAACCCATTGCCGAAATCATTGGACTCGGAGCTGCGATTGATTACCTTCGACATGTTGGATGGCAAGTCATTCATGAACAAGAACGACGATTACGGGAACACGCGTTGAATGGCTTGAAAAAAATTCCTTTTGTGAAGGTGTATAACCCCAACGCGGAAGCGGGAATCATTACCTTTAATTTAGAGGGCGTTTTTCCTCAAGATGCTGCTACGCATTACAATGCGCATCGTATCGCCATTCGTAGTGGCCAACATTGTGTACGTAATCTTGTCGATTATTTACAAACCGATGGAACGCTCCGTTGGTCTTGTTATTTTTATAACACGATCGAAGAAGTTGATTTGTTTTTAGAAGCTACCAAGAAAGGTCAGGATTTTTTAGATGCCTTCTTTCGATAATCCCATGATCATGCGCCAAGTGATTATGGATCACTATGAACATCCGCGAAATAAACGCGTGATCGATCATCCCCTTGCGCGTTCTAAACGCATGGACACCTCGGGGTGTATCGATGATATTGTCGTCTATCTTCACGTTGAAAAAGATGTCATTCGGGATGTCAGTTATGAAGGGGTTGCCTGTACCATTTCTACAGCGTCGACCTCGATTATGACCGAATTGCTCGTTGGCAAAACTACATTAGAAGCCACGAATATTATTGATGCTTATCTCAACATGATTTATGAACGCCCTTATGACGCATCGATTTTAGGTGAAGCCGTCGTCTTTATGTATACTTATAAACAAGCAAGTCGCATCAAATGTGCCACCTTGGGGTGGACCGGTGCACAAGCGTTATTAAAGGAGGAACATTAAATGGATAAAGATAATATTCCATTAGATGAATATCGCTACGGGTTTAATGATCAAGACGTCTCGATTTTAAAGACGGCAAAAGGCATTAATGAATCTATCATTAAAGAAATTTCAACCATCAAAAAAGAACCAAAATGGATGGAAGAAAAACGCTTAGCCGCCTTTAAAACCTTTGAAAATTTAAAGATGCCAACGTTTGGTCCTGACTTAAACTTTATTGATTTTCAAACGTACACGTATTACACCAAACCTTCTGAACAAGAAGAAACGTCGTGGGATAAAGTGCCAGAAACGATTAAAAAGACCTTTGAAAAATTAGGGATTCCCGAAGCGGAAGCCAAGTACCTTTCTGGGGTGACCACCCAATATGAATCCGAAGTCGTTTATCACTCGATGCTCAAAGAAGTGGAAGAAAAAGGCATTGTCTTTTTATCAACGGATGAAGGATTAAAACAATATCCTGAGCTTTTTGAAAAATACTTTGGTTCGGTCATTCCAGCCAATGACAATAAATTTGCCGCGTTAAATTCTGCGGTTTGGTCGGGTGGTTCGTTTATTTATGTTCCAAAAAATGTTCAACTTGATAAACCCCTTCAAGCGTATTTCCGTATTAACAACGAAAAAACCGGTCAGTTTGAACGCACACTTATCATCGTCGATGAAGGGGCAAGTGTAAATTATGTTGAAGGATGCACGGCGCCAATCTATTCAATTGAAAGTCTCCACGCTGCGGTGGTTGAAATCGTCGTCCTACCCAACGCACGTTGCCGATATACGACCATTCAAAATTGGTCACCCAACGTCTTAAATCTTGTCACGAAGCGTGCTTATGTTCACGAAGGTGGGCAAATGGAATGGATCGATGGCAATATCGGTTCGATGAAAAATATGAAATATCCGGCCGTCGTTCTTGGGGGCCGCGGAGCCAAAGGTACGGTGATTTCTATTGCCGTCGCAGGAAAAGGTCAAGAACAAGACGCGGGTGCCCGTATGATTCACCTTGCTCCGGACACGTCATCGACGATTGTCTCCAAAACCATTGTTCGCAATGGCGGGGTTAGTAATTATCGTGGGACAGTTCGCATTCACCCCGAAGCGTTGAATGCCAAAAATCACACCGAATGTGACACCTTAATTTTAGATGGCATCTCCAAAGCAGATACGATCCCTAAGGATGAAGTATTGAATAACGAATCCTTCATTGAACATGAAGCAACGGTCTCCAAAATTTCTGAAGATCAACTCTTTTATCTCATGTCCCGAGGATTAAGCGAAGAAGATGCGACCCAAATGATTATTATGGGATTCATTGAACCTTTCTCACGAGAATTACCGATGGAATATGCGGTTGAACTCAACCATCTCATTAAACTTGAAATGGAAGGTAGTGTCGGATAGTCTATGTCGCGTTCGCATTATGATGTGATCGTCATTGGTGGCGGTCATGCCGGCATTGAAGCCGCTTTTGCATCTGCCCACATGGGTGCAGAAACGCTTTTGGTAACGCTCAATAAAAAAATGATGGGCAATATGCCATGCAATCCTTCGATTGGAGGCAGTGCGAAAGGTATTGTCGTCCGGGAAATCGATGCCCTTGGGGGTGTCATGGGTTTTGCCGCGGATGCAGAGACGTTACAAATGAAAATGCTCAACACGGGCAAAGGACCGGGTGTGCAATGTTTGCGGGCACAAGTCGATAAAGTAACGTATCCTCGTTACATTCAAAATCTTGCCGATCGTACCGACCATTTAACCATTCTCGAAGCAATGGTACTTGATGTTTTACATGATGATCATCATGTGTATGGCGTCCGGTTAACCGATGGAAGAGAAATCACGTCTTCCGCAGTTATTTTAACGACTGGGACGTATATGGAAGCGGAAGTTCTCCAAGGTTTATCCAAGCGTTCGGCGGGCCCAGACGGAGAAGCACCCTCCCGTGGGTTATCCCCGAATTTAGCGAAAATGGGCATTGAACTTTTCCGCTTAAAAACAGGAACCCCTCCACGCTTAAAACGCGACACGATTGATTATGCTCAAATGGAACCGCAATATGCAACGCCTGGACCGCTTAAATTTTCCAGCCGAACGGTGTCGATGAAACCGTTTGAAGACCAAGTGGTGTGTTATTTACTCCATACTCAACCCGAAACCCATGCCATTATTCGGGACCATTTAAACGAAAGTAGTATGTTTGGTGGCCTTGTTCGAGGGACAGGTCCACGTTATTGCCCCTCGATTGAAGATAAAATTGTTCGTTTTGCCGACAAAGAACGGCATCAACTTTTCATTGAACCAGAATCCGCTGAATCCGATTCGATGTATTTACAAGGCTTTTCTACCTCGATGCCCGCGGATGTGCAAGAAAAAATGGTGCGCTCTTTACCCGGTCTCGAAAACGTTTCATTTTTAAAATATGCGTATGCGATTGAATATGACGCGGTCGTCCCGACCCAACTCCAACTCACCTTGGAATTAAAACGGTGGCCAGGTCTCTATTGCGCTGGGCAAATTATTGGAACCTCCGGATATGAAGAAGCCGGTGGTGCAGGCATTATTGCTGGCATCAATGCCGTGCTCAAATTACGTCATCAAGAACCACTTGTTCTTCGTCGTGACCAAGCCTATATCGGCGTGATGATTGATGATTTAGTCACTAAAGGCACAACCGAACCCTATCGCTTACTTTCGTCACGCGCGGAATATCGCTTGTTATTACGCCATGATAATGCGGATACCCGACTCACTGAACTTGGCCGCAAAGTGGGGCTTGTTCAAGACGATCAATACGCACTTTATCAACACAAAAAAGCGTTACTACAAACAGTGGAAACGTATTTAAAATCACACAGTGTTAAACCTAATGCAGATATCCAAAACTTTTTAACCGCCAAAGGGCATGGGCAACTCCATGGTGGCATTACCGCTTATGAACTTTTAAAACGTCCTAACATTGAATGGAAAGAATTAATTCACTTTTTCCCTGAACTTGAACAATGGGTCGCGGAAGAAACCACCCTCTATCAATTGGATGTTGAAATTAAATTTTCGGGATATATCGATAAAGAAGTGAAAAAAGCACTCGAATTTGCCCGCTTTGAAAAAGTTCTTATTCCAGAACAAATCGATTATGCAACGATGCATGGTTTAGCGATGGAAGCACGACAAAAATTATCCTTGATTCGGCCGTTAACAGTTGGCCAGGCGGCCCGTATCTCAGGGGTTAATCCTTCCGATATTGCCATGCTTGTGATGCAACTAAAAAAACAAAATTATGTTTCCCGAGCTTGAACCGTATCGTCGCGCGTTTCCGCATCCGTTAACGGATCACCAAACTTCCATACTTTTTCAATACTTAACTGCGTTGCTCGCATACAATGAACACACCAATTTGACCGCGCACCGCGATTTAAAGACGCTCCTTGTTAAAGGCGTACTTGATTCCTTGCTTTTTCCCTCCTTAAAAAACCGCGTTCAAGGCCGATGGTTAGATGTTGGATCCGGAGCTGGGTTTCCTGGTATTCCCTTAGCCATCCAAAATCCAGACGTCGGGATGACTTTACTCGAACCGATTGCGAAAAAAGCTCGCTTTCTTCAATTAATCCAACAAAACCATATACCCTCACTTCATATCGTCATTGCCCGGGCTGAACACTACATTCAAAAGGAACGAGAACGTTTTGATGGGGTGGTCTCGCGTGCGGTTGCAAGTTTACCAATGTTGCTTGAACTTTGTTTACCGTTTGTTCGAGTTGGGGGTTATTTTTTAGCTTACAAAGGCGAATTGGCCCCTCAAGAAATCAATGTTTCACAGAACGCGTTGCATCAACTCGGTGGCGAAGTGGAGACCTTAGAATCAGCAACCTTAATCGGTGACGATGCTCAACGTTACCTTATCGTGATTCGGAAAACAAAACCCACATCAGTCATTTATCCAAGAATGTTTTCACAGATTAAAAATTCTCCTTTATAATAAAAGGCGAATTATGGGAAAAATCATTGCCATTGCCAATCAAAAGGGGGGTGTTGGAAAAACAACCACCTCCATTTCTTTAGCAGGAGCGCTTAGCTCGTTAGGTAAAAAAGTTTTACTCATTGATTTTGATCCGCAAGGGAATGCAAGTCGGGGTGTCGGAGTTGATGTTGCGAGTTTAAAACATAGTATTGTTGATGTCTTACTCCAAGCGATTCCCATTGAAAAAATTATTCGCTACACGGCGATGAAATCGATGTCGATTTTACCCTCTTCTTTACAATTAGCAAATATGGAAGGGCATTTATCAGGGTTGGGTGAAGATGCTTTTTATCAATTAAAAACGGTGATTGAACCCATTGTTAAAAAGTATGATTATATTCTCATCGATTGCCCACCGTCGCTCGGATATTTATCCATGACAGCCCTCACAACGTGTGATTCGGTCATTATTCCCGTGCAATGTGAATATTTTGCGATGGAGGCTGTTGCCCAAGTCCTTGCAACGATCAATTACGTACAAAAGGAAATGAATCCCTCGTTGAAAATTGAAGGATTCTTATTAACGATGTATGACTCCCGAACACGATTAGGAACGGAAGTATCCACAGAAATTCGGGGTCTTTTTAAAGAAAATACATTTTACACACAAATTCCTCGCAATATTTCGCTTGCAGAAGCGAGTGCAAGAGGCATTCCCGTTTCTTTATATCGTCCCACCTCGTCGGGGGCTGAAGCCTATCTACAACTTGCCAAGGAGGTCCTTGATCATGGCCACGCGTAAGAAACTCATGAAAGAAAGGCTATCGACGTTAATTGAAAAATATAGTTCACGTGATGTCGTCAGTAAACTTGAACAACAATTTAAGAATTTACAAAAATATGAAATTGATCCGAGTTTGATACAAGATATTCCCGTCTTAAAAGAGGTGACCATTCGTCATGATCAACTTCGCGATATTCTTGAGCAACTGAGTGCGCGAGGACTAATCACACCGTTAGTGTTACGTGAATACAATGGCCAATATCAAATTATATTAGGTCGGAAAAATTGGTATGCTTCAAAACTCTTAAAATTTAAAAAAGTGCCGGTGGTTGTCACCCGAATGAGTGAAGAAGAAATGCTCCTTGTTTTACTTGCTTCCTTACGGGAAGAAGCCGTTCAAAATACGATTGCCATTGCCTTAGTATGCCAAGCGTTGATTGATGATTACCATTATCGCCAAGTGGCATTAGCGAAAATCATGCATTATTCGCGCTCGCAAGTTTCCAACATTTTACGCCTGTTAAAACTACCCATTTTTACGCGCAAGCTCATCAATGCCCAAACGATCACGTATGGACATGCCAAAATTCTTGTGAGTTTAGATCACGATGTGATTGATTCGTTAGTTATGCAGCTCATTCAAGAAAAACTTTCGGTCCGTGAATTTGAGCAGCTCGTTAAATCACGTAAACCCCAAGTGGTCAGTCCCCTGGACGAAAATCAGTTGGCCAAGATGTACGGTTCCACCATTACTACGACGAAAAAAAGCATTCGCTTTGCCTTTGAAACCTCAGAAGAACTCGTTGAGTTTGTGCGAAAAATTAATCGTAAATAAATGAAAAAATCCCCCATCAATCTTAAAAAAATGGCTGTGATTGGCCTATTTTCAGGGCTTACGTATTTGTTATACATTTTACGGCTGCCAGGGTTTGTTTTTTTCCCAAGCTTTTTAGAAATTAATCTTTCAGAAATTCCGCTATTTTTAATGGGGTTTGTGTATGGGCCTTGGGCGAGTTTATTTGGCCTAGTGTTTCGTTTTGGTGTTGCCATTCCTTTTTCAACGACAAGTTTAATTGGTGAGACCGCAGACTTTTTTTATAGCGCTGCCTTTATTTTGCCAGCCGCATGGATGTATCGTTTTAATCGTACGAAAACGGGTGCCTTGTATGGGTTCTTGGTCGGTTTTTTTCTCCAACTTGTGGTCACCAGTTTACTCAATGTCTATTGGGTCACGGATCTTTATTTAGATTTGTATTTTGGGAGTGCAGAAAACTTTGTGGGGTTTATCCAACAAACCAATCCATGGGTTACTGATCCTTATTGGTCACTTGTTCTTTATGTTTATTTACCGTTTAATGCCCTAAAAAATAGTTTAATGATGGTTATCACGTTACTCGTTTATAAACGCATTCATCTTGCGATGAAAAAAATGCTTCGTTAATCCACGATTATGGCTTCGGTGGGGCAACTAATTTTCGCATCATCGACATCTTGCTCAAAACCTTCGGGGACATGATCGACGATTGCTTTCATTTTGCCATCATCGTCCCAATCAAACACCGTAGGAACCATGGCGTTACATAAGCCACAGGCGATACAAAGGTCTTTCACGACACACGGTTTTTTCTTTTCCATACCCTTAGTATAGCAAATCTTCATTCGGTTGTTTTCAAGGAATAAAACGAAGGTTTTTAGTTTTAATTTGAGGAAATATTGCTACAATAGAAAAGGTCAAAACGATGAAACAAACACGCGTTCAACTTTATCGTCGCTATCGACAACACATTTTAAAAATGCGTGAAGATCATGTTCCTTCTTCATGGCAGCGTTATCTTCAAAAAATGCAAATGTGGTTTAACGCGCATGAAACAATGATTAAAGTGGTTTTATGGAGTACGTTAACATTAATGGGGGTCATTGTCCTCGCCTTATTTTTTATGGGTGAACGCGCATGATGAAATATGTCATTGCCATTGATGGTCCAGCCGCAGCCGGAAAATCCACCGTTGCTAAACGGGTTGCCAAAGCACTTAACATCACGTATATCGATACGGGTGCAATGTACCGTGCCTTTACCCTTTACGTCATTGAACAAGGTATTTCCCCAGAAAATCAAACCGCCTCTGAAGCGTGTATTCCTGATGTGCATATCGAATTAAAACCAAGTGGCGAGATTTATCTGAACAATAATGATGTTTCCCAAGCGATTCGTGAACCCCGAGTCTCTTCGCAAGTTTCTTATATTGCCTCTTATAAGGCCATTCGTCTTGCCTTAGTGGATCTACAACGAAAAATGGCGGATAAACAATCGGTTGTCATGGATGGTCGTGACATTGGCACGTATGTCCTTCCCGAAGCCAATGTAAAAATTTATCAAATTGCCTCCGTTGAAACACGCGCTGTGCGTCGCTATGAAGAAAATCTTGAAAAAGGTATTCAAACGAGTTTAGAAAGTGTTGAAGAAGAGTTACGAAAACGAGACTATATTGATTCTCATCGCGATTTTGCTCCACTTAAACCTGCTCCAGATTCCGTTTTAATCGATACGTCCTTTATGAAAGTGGAAGACGTCGTCCAACGTATTTTAGACATCGTTCAAAAGAAGACGACGGTTGGAGTTTAAGATGCCGACCGTTGCGATTGTCGGATCACCGAACGTCGGTAAATCCTCCTTATTTAATCGAATTATTGGGCAACGCGTTGCCATCACTGATGATATTCCTGGGTTAACTCGCGATCGCATTTATGGAAAAGCGGAATGGTTAACTCGGACGTTTGCCCTCATTGATACGGGTGGGATTGAAATTACCGATCGTCCCTTTCAAGAACAAATTCGTTATCAAGCTGAAATTGCGATTGAACAAGCCGATATCATCATTTATGTCGTTGACGGCCGTCGTGGGGTCACCACCGATGATCGCTTTGTCGCCAATAAATTATATCGCTCGAAAAAACCTGTTTTTTTAGCAGTGAATAAGATTGATGATGGTCAGTTACTTTATGATATTAATGATTTTTATCAACTTGGTTTAGGCGATCCGTTTCCCGTTTCGTCCTTGCACGGGATTGGGTTGGGGGATTTACTCGATGCTGTGATTCGAGCGTTTCCTATGGTGGCAGAAGATGCGCTTGAAGAAGCGCGCATTCAAGTGGCGATGATCGGTCGTCCGAATGTCGGTAAATCAAGTTTAGTGAATGCAATCCTTCATCAAGAACGCGTCATTGTTTCCCCCATTGAAGGAACAACACGGGATGCGATTGATACCCCGTTCACCTGGAAAGAACACTCCTTTAACATCATTGATACGGCGGGGTTAAAAAAACGCGGATCGATTTTTGAATCGGTGGATAAATATGCTGCGTTACGTTCTTTAAAGGCCATTGATCGCTGCGATGTCGCGGTTGTTGTCCTGGATGCTTCATTAGGATTAACCGAACAAGATAAACATGTCGCGGGCTACGCTTATCAAGCGAATCGTGCGATGGTAGTAGTTATCAATAAATGGGATTTACGCAAAAAAGGCGAACGTGATTTACAAAAGACGATCAAAGACTTAAAAATTATGGTTCCCTTTTTAGAATTTGCCACCTTTTTAGTGATGTCTGCGCTACATGAACCCAACATGGATCCCTTACTCGAAACTATTATGTCCACGTATGCTCATTTCAATCAACGCATTGCAACATCACCTTTGAATGATTTACTCGTGGAAGCCCAACTCATGAATCAAACGCCCGACTTTAATGGGGGGCGATTACGCATTTATTATGGCGAACAAGTCAGTGTAAAACCCCCGACGTTCGTCTTGTTTGTTAATCAACCGACGTACATGCATTTTAGTTATCAACGTTATTTAGAAAACCGCATTCGAGAAACATTTGACTTTGAGGGTACGCCCCTTAAAATCATATTAAGGAAAAAAACATGAACATTACCATTTTTGGAACAGGAACGTGGGCGATGGCACTCGCTTGTGTCTTAACCGATAATCACCATGAGGTTCTCTTGGTGGGTAAAGATGCCACGCAGATTGATGAATTAAATACCCGCCATACGAACTCCAAATATTTTGCCACTGATGTGGTCATGGATACGGCTGTCAAAGCAACTTTATCCATTGAGGAAGGCGTTGCTTTTTCAGATTACTTACTCATTGCCGTTCCTTCCCATGCCGTAACAACGTTACTTTCTAACATTGTTCCGTTATTACAGCGAAAAGTTTACGTTATCAATACAACCAAAGGGTTTGATGGTACAAGTAAACAACGATTCTCCGATGTCATTCGTCATGCCGTTCCCCGAAAATATTTAAAAGGCATTGTCTCGTTACTCGGTCCTTCTCATGCTGAAGAAGTGATTCAACGCCAACTCACTTTAATCTCAGCGACGAGTCAACGCGTTGCGCATGCGCAAGATGTAGCCAATTTATTTGCCAATTCGGTTTTCCGGGTTTACGTCCAGAAAGATGAAATTGGAGCCGAAGTTGGGGCGGCGATGAAAAATGTGATTGCGATTGCCTCCGGTGTTATTACCGGACTCGGTTTAGGAGATAACGCCCGGGCCGCTTTAGTAACCCGAGGGTTAACGGAACTCATGCGGTTAGGGAAAGCGCTCGGGGGGAAATTAAAAACCCATACGGGTTTAACAGGATTAGGGGATATGATTGTGACCTCCTACTCGTTTCATTCCCGTAATTATCAAGCGGGTATCATCATCGGACGTGATAATACGGCGACCACGTTTTTAAAAAATAACCAACGCACCATTGAAGGCATCCCTTTTGCAAAGGTTGCTCGCGATTTAGCGGTTAAACATAAACTTCACTTACCGATTATTGAAGCAGTTTATGCAGTTTTATATGAAGGAAAGAAACCGTCCGATATGGTCAAGTTTTTAATGAATAGACCCCTTAAAGTCGAATAAAATCCAATTTTATAATAACTTTATATAAATTTATAAGTAAATAATACAAATTATATTGTAAAATTTGCGTTGCCGTGCTACTTTAAGCACATAAAGATCTAGGAGGAAATAACATGAACAAAGTAGATCTTGTTGAAGTTCTTGCCAAAGCTGCCAAAGTTTCTAAGAAAGATGCTGAAGCCGGTCTTGAAGCCGTCCTTGGTGCGATCAAAGGAAGCTTAGCGAAAGGTAACCCTGTGAAATTAGCAGGTTTTGGTGCCTTCTCTGTCCGTCAACGTAAAGCGCGTACCGGTGTCAAACCTGGAACGACTCAAAAAATCCAAATCAAGGCTACGAAAGTCGTTGGATTTAAAGCCTCTAAGAACTTAAAAGAAGAAGTTCGCTAATAGGCCATTTAAAAAAGGGATGTTTTGAGGAATATCCCTTTTTTTATTGCTTATTAAAAACAAACTCTTATATAATCTTTTCATGAACCTTGACGCCTTTTATTCCCTTGCTCGAGAATTTGAAAAACATGGTTTTCATCTTTGGATGACAGGGGGGTCCGCTCGCGATTATCTCTTAAAACGATCTTTTCAAGAATTTGATTGTGCCACAGATGCACTCCCCAGTGAGATGCTAACGTTTCTTTATGATGCGAATGACCGATTTGCGCATTATGGACATGTTAGTGTTTATCATCTAGATCGAAAATTTGATATTACAACCTTACGTGTGGAAAGTTCTTACCTTGATGCGCGTCATCCCGGTCAGCTTTTCTTTATTCGTGATCCTGAGCGTGATGTGACGCGCCGTGACTTTACGATGAATGCACTCTACATCAATTCCCAAGGTGATGTTTTAGACTTTGTAGGGGGAATTGCGGACTTAGAAAAGAAAATCATTCGAATGATAGGCGAACCCAACCTTCGCTTTCAAGAAGATCCTTTACGCATCGTGCGGGCCATTCGTTTTAAAGTCACATTAGGTTTTAGCTATGAACCCACCTTAAAACAAGCGATTCAAGATAATCTTGGATTTATCGAGCGCCTCAACGAACAAAAAGTAATTCAAGAAATCAAAAAGATACCGTTTATCGATCGGCCCTTAGGGCGCGAAGAACTTTATGCGTTTGGCCTGTTGCGTTGGGGGGACATGTTATAATGACGCCAATGGATCCCTTATTTGATGCCGTTGATTTTCGTTCCCTTTTGTTGGAACATTATAAAAATTTAGGTTTTGATGAACCTTTTGTGATGGTCTTGTTAATGATGGATCAACTTCTTCGTCAAGAAAATGCATTCATTACGCCCGAATTACTCTCTTTAAAAATGAAATTACCATTAGCAGATATCGATGCGATTCTCGTCAAACTTTTGGATAAAAACTTAATTGAATACGTGCATGAACAAGGAAAAACCATTACCTCGATTCGTCCGATTAAACATTTATTGCACAAACAATTTCAGCAACAAATGATTCGCCAAACCCAAGAAGTGAATCTTGAACAAGGTAAGAACATCTTTCAGGCCATTGAAAAAGCGTTTTTAAGAACCCTTTCCCCACTCGAAGTATCCCGCATTCGTGATTGGCTCAATTTTGGCTACACCGAAGCGATGATTTTGGACGTGTTAAATGAAAGTGTCTATGCGCATAAAAAGTCGATTCGTCATATGGATAAGCTCCTTCAAAAACTGACGATTCGCGAAAATATTCAACGCGAAGGGACACCCGGTCCCTCCCAAGACCATCGTTCCGTTCAATCGGATATGGACTTATTTACCCACGATGGATCTTCCGACAAAAAATAGAATCCTCACGTTCCTTGATACTCATTATCCTCATGTGGGTTGTGAGTTACTTTATCGCAAAGATTACGAACTTTTAATCGCTGTGGTCTTATCCGCACAAACAACCGATCAAGCGGTGAATAAAGTGACACCCGTATTGTTTGAATGTTTTCCTTCATTAGCAGCCTTGGCGGATGCCCCGCTATCTGCAATTGAATCCGTCATTCAAACCATTGGTCTTTATCGAACGAAAGCTCACCATGTTAAAGCAATTGCGCAGCAACTTTTAACGTTGCATGAAGGACGCGTTCCTTCGGATAAAGCCGCATTAACTGCGCTACCTGGTGTCGGCATTAAAACAGCCAATGTCGTGCGCGCTGAACTTTTTCGAATCCCTGAAATTGCTGTGGATACCCATGTTCATCGCTTGGCCTATCGCCTTGGTTTTCGTCAAAGAAAAGACGATGTTCTTGTCACAGAAAAAAAACTTCGTAAAGCGCTTCCCCCCGAACGTTACATTTTATTTCATCATCAATTGATTCACTTTGGTCGTTATCGTTGCACCGCAAAAAAACCAATGTGCTCAGCCTGTCCGATAGTCGATCTTTGCAAAGAAAAAAATAAAAATCTTTAAAAAAATAAACGATCAACGGCATCAAGATACCGTAAACGGGGCTGGAGATCGAGGGTAACTCTTTCGCCTTTTTCTTGAATAAATGAATAAGGAATCGATTGCCGTTTTTGAGTGACTTTATGCCAAAGAATATGTTCTGCTTTGACGACATACACTTCATCTTTGCGGACAAAGTGAATTAAAAAGAAGGCAAGACCTCCGTAATCGATAATCGCTTGAAGATGTGCCATTTGATGGGAGGTAATATTGGCAAGAGGGAAGGAAGTGCTAGATTGGGTTGATTTCGCCTCGAAGTCAACATAACGGCCTTGATAAATGCCGTTATAGTCCGTGGTCGATTGTTTTTCAAAATACGCATGGGTAATTTTAGCCCCATGTGCATAATCGACTTTCACCACATTAATCGGGGTGGGTCGCTTTGTGATGATGGCGCGATTGACTTCCCGGTAATACGCATTACTTGCATTAATTTCTTGTTCAAAAGACAGCCCACGGTTTTTATACGAATTCGTGACGAGTTGATCGACTTTTTTTCGGGTTGATTTTACAGGTTTTTTAATGCCTTTGGGATATTGAATCATGCTAAATAATCCTTAATGAGCCTAATGAATTGTTCGTGATTGACAGTCTGGCCTTGTTCTAAAAGGTGAAGGAGTTTTTTCATCGGATAAGGAAGATGTTTTTGGTGTTTAAGTACACGGAGGTAACCTTCAAATAATTTTTCTTTTTTGGTTAACACAAGATGGTATAAGTGCATGAGATTTTTAGCATCATCAAGGGCGTTATGAGCCATGCCTTGAAAAGCGTGATCAAAGTAAAGTAGGTTATTAACTAAGGAAAGAGGATTGCCTTTTTCATCACGGATAAATTCGGCTAAAAATTGAGAAAAATCGAGACTTTCTTGCACGAGATACGATTGGGTCTCTTTATCAGCATCAGGAGAATGTAATAAGGACTGATGAAGGATGCGTACATCATGATTTCCAAAGAAAATAAATTTACTTTTTTTAAACGTTCTACCAATATATTGCCGTAAAATTGCGAGTGCTTTTTTGTAAGGAACTCCTTTATCAAAAACATCAATTTCAGTAATATTAGTGAGTTTAGTGACAAAGTCTCCGATTGGTTTTTTGGGGCGAACGAGTTTATAAATACCTTTATATTTTTTCTTAATAGAAAAATCCTCATTGAGATCGACTTTAATGGCACCAAAAGCAATCATTTCATGAGAAAGTTGTGTACCTTCAAAATCAATGAAGACTAAATGTTTTTTTCCTTTTAAAAGGTGTGCTAATTTTTTCATAATGAATTTGGCGGTTTGCTTGGACCTAATTATTATATAATTTATTCATCCATGCTAGAAAAAAAGTTAACCAAGCAAAGTATTCTCCAAAAACGCTTTAAAGCGGACGTCAAAGGCTATGACGCCTTAGAGGTCGATCGTTTTTTAGATGAAATTTGTGAAGACTATGAACGGATTGAAACGTTTTTATCCCAGTCTCTTCCTGAACTCAAGGACGTCAAAGTGCAATTAGAAAAACTTAAAGAACGCTTTCACGCCTTAGAAATGGAACACGCTGAGCTCAAAGAAAAAGCGTCCGTGATTGATAAAAATAAAACGGTGGAAATTAATCAAGACAACTTTAATCTCTATCGCCGTATTGGTTTGCTCGAAAAAGAACTTTATAAACTCGGAATTGATCCAAATAAGATAAAATAGAAATCGTAACCCGGATGATCGCTAGTGCAAACTAGAGGAAAGTCCATGCTCGCACGAGCTGTGATGCTCGTAGTGATTGCGCTAACGGAATAAATAACGTTAGGCATATGGCAACATATGACGGCGGAACGAATCCTTACCTTCGGGTTGGATTCAACCATAACGTGCCACAGTGACGATACTAGATAGAAATGTCTAGGTGAAACGCGGTAAACCCCACAAGCGAGAAACCCAAATTTGGTAGGGGCAGGAGGAATGATGAAACGAAGTCAAACCTTCCTATCTTTGATAGAGACAAATGATCATCGATTACAGAACATGGCTTACAGGGTTACAAACAAAAAAGCAATATGAACATTCCGACATGGTTAACTACCCTTCGTCTTGGCCTCGTGATAATCATCATTGGTTTGTTTTTTTATCCATATGATGCGATGCCATCGTTGACGTTACTAGATCAATCTCTTCCAGTAGTCTACGGATGGATTATCCTGCTTTTTATCATCGCTTCCATCACCGATTTTTTGGATGGCTATTTAGCGCGTAAGCTTCAGCAAGTTACAGTCTTAGGTACATTTTTAGATTCAATTGCCGACAAGGTTTTAACGAATGCGACCATGCTTGCGTTAACCTTTCCGTTTGCTTGGTTACCTCCATCGATGATTCGTATCCCGCTCTTACTGGTCATCATCATGATTAGCCGAGACTTACTCATGGATGCATTACGAACGTTAGCGATGTCGAAAAATATTGTTTTATCGGCGAATATTTACGGAAAAATAAAAACCTTTATGCAAATGTTCATGATTCCCCTCGTTTTGGTGAATAACGCACCTTTTGCCTGGTTCGATACTTGGATTTCCATTAACCTTACCGAGGTGATGATTTATCTCACCACGTTGATGTCACTCGTTTCCTTTGTCATCTATCTCGTTCAAAATAAGAAAGTATTTTCCGCGTGAGCCATCCCTTCATTAAAATTCTGCAAAAATATGCATTAACGCTTGGGACCGTGGAAAGCGTCACAGGGGGGTTGTTAGCGGATGCATTAGTATCACTTGAAGGTGCATCTGGATGGTTTAAAGGTGGCATTATTCCGTATCAACGTGAAGCGAAACGTTCATGGCTTGGATTCGATTCAACCGTGATGAATTCTACCGGTGTTGTTAACGACGCCTTCGCTAAAGAAATGATCATCAAAGGCCAGAAGTTTCTTCAAACGAATATCGTCATTGTTTCAACAGGATCTGCAGGACCTACTGCAGAAATATATTCCCAAGTAGGGGACGTTTTTCTTGGTGTTGGCCATGAAAAACAGCAACTTATTAAAGGATTTCAGCTGCATGGAACACGTCAAGAAATTCGCCATCAATGTGTTGAGAAAATGTGGGAATTACTAAATGAATTTTTGCGAACCTATTATTAGGTAATTGCCGTTATATTTGATAAAATAAAGGGCATTGAAGGAGAAAAATATGGCTAGAGACATTGATAACAAAGAAAAGCGTGATGTTGCGTTAGAAGAAGCGTTAAAAAATATTGAAAAAACCTTTGGTAAAGGGGCTGTTATGAAGTTAGGGGAACGCCCTGAAGTAACGGTTGATACCATACCGACGGGATCAATTTCACTCGATATTGCCTTAGGGGTTGGCGGTTATCCGAAAGGTCGTATCGTTGAAATTTATGGTCCTGAATCTTCTGGGAAAACAACGTTAGCGCTTTCTGCGATTGCAGAAGCTCAACGCGGAGGCGGTCGTGCTGCGTTTGTGGATGCAGAACACGCCATTGATCCGGTTTATGCCAAAAAATTAGGCGTCAACATTGATGAACTCATTTTGTCGCAACCCGATAATGGTGAACAAGCACTAGAAATCGTAGAAATGCTTGCCCACTCGAATGCCATTGATTTAATTATTGTCGACTCGGTTGCAGCATTAGTCCCTCAAGCAGAACTCGATGGTGTCATGTCAGATAATCAAGTTGGTTTACAAGCTCGTTTAATGTCCAAAGCCATGCGAAAACTCGCAGGGGTTTTAAATAAGTCCAACTGCACCGTTATTTTTATTAACCAATTACGGGAAAAAGTAGGTATCGCTTATGGAAACCCTGAAGTGACGTCTGGGGGCCGTGCCTTAAAATTCTACGCCTCAATTCGCATTGATATTCGTCGCTCTGAAGCGTTGAAAAATGGGGATGTCGTCGTCGGTAATAAAGTAAAAATTAAAGTCGTTAAAAATAAAGTTGCTCCCCCTTTTACCGCCTGTGAAATTGAACTCATGTACGGTCAAGGCTTTTCAAAAGTGGGTGAAATCCTCGATTTAGCCACTGATGCGGGCATCGTTAAGAAAATGGGTTCGTGGTATGACCTCAACGGAACCCGTTTAGGCCAAGGCCGTGATAATGCCAAGGAATTTTTACTCAATAATCCGAGTCTATTAGAAGCGCTTGAAAAGCAAATTAAAACCGGAGAAATTGTTTAGTTTTATTCGTTTCCATTCTCATCTTTTGAAAAAGAGGATCTCGTCATCCTCTTTTTTCATAGTCAAATCCATGAAGGTTTGTTATGATAAGGGTGTATCTTCGGATACTGATATATAGAACCTTTAAAGTCGATTCCAATCACTAAATAGGGAAACCTACTTAAAAAACCACTTTTTAGAAGAAATCTTGCATCTTTTTGAATATTAGTGCGGATTTTTATATATCATTCATCGCAAGGATGGCGAGTCACCATCATTGCTTTAAGAAAGGAGACTCACATGGAACCAGGTATTGTTATCCTTTTGGTCGTCCTGGCGTTACTCGTCGGCATCGGCCTTGGTATTGTTTTGTATTATGTTCTTCCTATTTTCCGCGCGAAGGAAGCCAATAAAAAAGCAACCAAAATTATTCGTGATGCTGAAATTAAAGCCGACCATATTACCAAAAATGCGCAACTCGACGCCAAACAAACGGTCTACGAATTGAAGCAAGAAGCCGACAAAGAAATCAAAGAACGAAAAGCAGAAGTTACGCAGTATGAAAACAAGCTTTTCCAACGTGAACAAAGTATTGATCGCCGTGATCAAGCGCTTTTACAAAAAGAAAAAAATCTCGAAGAAAAAATTGAACTTAACCAAAAGCGAACCAAAGAAATTGAACGAAAAGAAGAAGTCCTTCAATTAAAGCTCGATTCGATTATTCACGAGTTAGAAAAAGTATCTGCGTTTTCACAACAAGAAGCCAAGGCGGAAATCATGGCACGCGTGGAAGCTAAACTCGCCAATGAAATTGCAGCCTATATTAAAAATCGTGAAGAAGAAGCTAAAGATCAAGCTAATTTACTGGCCAATGAAGTCCTTGGCATGACGATTAATCGTTACGCTCAAGATTTTGTTACTGAACGCACCGTTTCCGTGGTGAGCTTACCTAGTGATGAAATGAAAGGACGTATTATCGGTCGAGAAGGTCGTAACATTCGCACCTTAGAACAAGCTCTCGGGGTGGATTTAATCATCGATGATACACCTGAAGTTATTACCGTTTCGAGTTTTGATCCGATTCGACGTGAAACAGCAAAACGAGCCTTAGAAATTCTTTTAAAAGATGGACGCATTCAACCTTCACGCATAGAAGAAGTTGTTGCCAAGGTCAAAGGTGAACTCAACGAAGTCATTCATAAAGCAGGGCAAGAAGCGGCATTCCGCCTTGGTTTAGCCAATATTCATCCGGAATTACTCGATATTGTGGGACGTTTAAAATACCGTACATCCTATGGTCAAAATGCTTATGATCACTCGATTGAAGTGGCGAAATTATGTGGTATTATGGCGGCCGAAATGGGGTTAGATCAAAATATGGCGAAACGCGCAGGATTACTCCATGACGTCGGGAAAGCCATTGATTTTGAAATGGAAGGAAGCCACGTTGAACTCGGAGCACGCTTTGCCCGAAAATACAATGAACCGGATGTTGTCATCAATGCGATTGAGTCGCATCACGGTGATACCGATGTGAAGTATGTGATTTCGCACTTAGTGATTGCCGCAGATACGTTATCGGCAGCACGTCCTGGTGCGCGTTCTGAAACGTTAGAAACGTATATTAAACGTTTAGAAGCTTTAGAAAACATTTGTAAATCTTATGACGGGGTTGCCCAAAGTTATGCGATGCAATCAGGTCGAGAAATTCGTGTCATGGTCGTCCCCGACAAACTCGACGATGCGGCAACTTTTAAATTAGCGCGTGACATCAAAGACCGTATTGAAAATGAAATGACCTATCCTGGACAAATCAAAGTTTCTGTCATTCGTGAATTCCGTGCCGTTGAAGTCGCAAAATAAGATGCTTTCATGGTGACTATTCTTTTTTTAGGCGATATTGTTGGTCGACCTGGACGCGAACTCGTTCGTCAGGTTTTACCCGCACTTAAAAAAGAAGTTCAAGCCGATATTGTCATTGCGAATGCAGAAAATGCAACGCATGGTAAAGGTCTTAGCAAATCCCATTTTCATCAATTACTTGATGCGGGCATTGATGTGATGACGTTAGGGAATCATTATGCCGCTCAACCTGAAATTAAACAGTATTTACCCGATACCCTTGCACTCATTCGACCAGAAAACTTAATGACGCCTTTTCCTGGTGTTGGTACAAGTGTCTATCAGGTCAAAGGAAAGTCGCTTCGCGTGACCAACCTACTCGGACAAGCCTTCATGCATGAAACCGTTTTTAATCCGTTTGATCGGTTACAAGCAATTCTGCAAACGTTTACGCCAACCGATCTTCATTTTGTAGATTTTCATGCTGAAGCCACTGGAGAAAAAATGGCGTTTGCCTATGCGTTTGATGGGAAGCTTACGGCTATCGTTGGCACACACACCCATATTCAGACCGCGGATGAAAGAATCCTACCGTTAGGGACAGCGTATATTACCGATGTTGGGATGTGCGGGCCCTATCAAAGTGTCTTAGGGGTCAAAAAAGAAATTATTATTCAACGATTGTGGAAACAAGAAAAAGTTGCCCATGCGATTGATTTAGGTGAAGAGGCTATTCTCAACGGGGTTATTCTTACCGTGAATGACCAGCATCAAGTCGAGCGCATTCAGCGCGTATCCCGTGTGGTAAAATGGAGGTAAATTATGGCTAAAGTTATTGATATTATTGATAAACCCGATTTAGATAAAGCACGTTCCCGTGTCCGTCAAGAAATCCCTGTCGTACGCGATGAAATTGTTGTTCCAGAACGACTACGCGAATATGCGTTTGGACGTCGTTACTTTATTCGTACTTATGGCTGCCAAGCTAACGTACGTGATGAGGAACATATGCGCGGTTATCTTGAACTCGCAGGCTTTACCTCGGTTCAAGAAGAAGCGCTTGCCGATCTCGTCATTATTAATACATGCGCGATTCGCGAAAATGCCGAGGATAAAGTCTTTGGCGAATTAGGGCTACTGAAAACTTTGAAAACACAAAAACCCGACATGATTATTGCCGTGGCTGGGTGTATGGTTCAACAAACTCATATCGTGGATAAAATCACCCAAGTGTATCGCCACGTCGATTTAATGTTTGGTACTCACAATATTCACCATATTTTAGAATTACTCGATGAAGTGTATGAAAAACGTGTTCGCATTGTCAATGTTCCCTCCAAGTATGGAGAAATCATTGAAAATATGCCGACTAAACGTACCCACCGTTATAAAGCGTTTGTAAATATCATGTATGGTTGTGATAAATTTTGCACCTACTGTATCGTTCCTTATACACGAGGGAAAGAACGGTCCCGTCATCTTCCCGATATCATTCAAGAATGTAAACAACTTGTTGACGAAGGGTATCAAGAAATTACCTTAGTCGGTCAAAATGTCAACTCATACGGGAAAGATTTTAAAGATGGAACCGACTTTGCCCAATTATTACAAGCCGTTGCAGAAACCGGCATTCCTCGCTTGCGTTTTATGACATCGCATCCTTGGGATTTTACCGACGCCATGATTGATACGATTGCCAAATACGACAACATCATGAAACATATTCACCTTCCGTTCCAAGCAGGGGATGATATGGTGTTACGTCTCATGGCGCGTCGTTATACCGTTGCCTCATATACGGATCTTGTCCGTCGCATGCGTGAACGAATTCCTAATTTAACCTTAACAACGGATATCATTGTCGGTTTCCCCAACGAAACCGAAGAACAATTTCAAGGAACGCTTGCCCTCGTCAAAGAAATTGCGTTTGATGCATGTTATACGTTTATTTATTCACCTCGAAAAGGGACACCTGCCTTTAAAATGATTGATAATGTGACGCTCGAAGAAAAGCAAGGTCGTTTTTATCGCTTAAAAGAAGTCGTCGATGCGATTGCAAAAGAACGTGCAGAAGTCATGGTCGGCGGCATCTATCCGGTCCTCGTAGATGGGATTAGTAAACGCAAAGACGATATGTTGTCAGCATACACTGAAAATGCCAAACTCGTTCACTTTAAAGGGGACGCATCCTTAACCGGAAAAATTGTGTATGTTCGTATTCAAGAATCCAATGTGTATACCTTATTTGGAGAACGTGTTGATGACGGAGCTCGAGCGTAAAACCCAGGCACTTAAAGATGCCCTTTTAAATCTTCCTGAAGTCCAACGCTTTTTTTCCTTACGCAAACAAATCGCCGCAGATCCCTATCTTATGGAACAACAAGAATTGGCCAAAGATCATCAAAAAAAGATGATGAAAACCATTCATGAAGCAGCGCTTTATCAACACCATAAAGCGGCGTATGAACATCACCTTGGCTTATTTGAAGCACATCCGCTTGTACAAAATTACGAAGCGATAAAAGCGGAGATAAAACCCTTACTAGACCAATTACAGGCCATAATTGAATAGGCCCGTTTCTTCGTGTTGATTATGATAAAATAAGGGCAACTATGAAAAAGAATAACGCCCCTTATACCCCGATGATGATGCAATATTTAAGCATCAAAGAACGGTATCCTGACACGTTAATCTTTTTTCGTTTGGGTGATTTTTATGAACTTTTCTTTCAGGATGCTGAAACCGCATCACGAGAACTCGGTTTAGTTCTTACTGGAAAAAATGCTGGGAGTGAATCGCGCGTCCCCATGTGTGGCGTCCCGCATCATTCATCGAAAAATTATATAACCCGCCTCATTCAAAAAGGGTATCGTGTCGGTATTGTGGAACAACTCGAAGATCCTGCCCTTGCCAAAGGTTTGGTTCAACGCGATGTGACACAAATTTATACGCCGGGTGCGTATATTGACCGCGATGAAGGGGAACATCTTTTTATTGTTGCGATGGAAAAGGCAGACTACCGCTATACGTTTGCGTATGCGGATATTGTCACAGGGGATGTTTTCCTAGATCATTGTCCGCTCGATGCTCAAGCATTGCTCGCGATGCTTCGAAAAATCAATGCCAAAGAACTCATTATCGATGCATCCCTTCATGAAACGATGATGACATTAACGGAACACACCTCCATTTTACTAAGTGTTCAAGTCCGTGAAGTATCGCCTTCAACTTTGCCATTTGATGCAGATTTTGTGATGGCATTTATGCGTTTATCCGCGTATTTAAAGCGGACACAAAAACGGGATTTATCCTTTTTAAAACCCCCGTTATTATTAGCAAATCAACCGCGGATGACCTTGGATGCGGATACGATTCAGCATCTTGAACTCACCCAATCCTTAAAACATCAAGATAAGTACGGTTCGCTTTTTTGGTTATTGGATGAAACACAAACCGTCATGGGGTCCCGTCTACTCAAACAATGGTTAATTCAACCATCCTATGACCGAGCGACCATAGAGGCACGCTATGACCTCGTTGAACAATTATTAGATCAACGCCTCATTCTTGAAGGCTTACGACAAACGCTTCATGGTCTTTATGATATTCCCCGTATTTTAACGCGAATTCAATATCAAAATGCGAATGCTCGGGATTTATTAAGCTTAAAAAAATCATTCCTCATGATCCCCACCATTCGCGACTATTTACAACAACTCAAAGGACCGCTTGTTGCTTCCTTTCAAGAGGCAATCCCTGAATTAACAGCGGTGGTTGATTTGCTTAATCGCGCTTTTTTAGAAGAAGTTCCTGTCACGATTAAAGAAGGACTTATGTTCCAAAAAGGGTATGATGCAACCTTGGATGAATGGATTGAACTCGCTCAAGGGGGACGTCAACAATTGCTCGACATGGAAGTTGTAGAACGAGCACGTACGGGCATTAAAAATTTAAAAATTAGTTATAACAAAGTGTTTGGTTATTATATCGAAATTAGTAATGGTCAACTTAGCCAAGTATTACCTGAATTTGGTTATGAACGAAAACAAACTTTGACGAACGGGGAACGGTTCATGACACCCGAGCTTAAAGCTCTTGAACTTAAATTACTTCATGCTCAAGATCAACGGATGAAACGTGAAGAACAACTCTTTTATGGCATTATTCAGCAGTTACTTCCATCCATTCCTTCCTGGCATACGCTTTCAGAAACCTTAGCGACCCTGGATGTGCTTGTGAGTTTTAGTTACACGAGTATGCTTTATCAATGGACCCGACCTTCCTTACAAAAATCTTCCCATCTTGAATTAAAACAATCACGCCATCCGGTGATTGAAAAAGTCATGAAAAAACGAACGTTTGTTGCCAATGATTTAGTCCTTGATCCCGATCATCATACCGTGCTCATCACAGGTCCTAATATGGGTGGGAAATCGACTTTTATGCGGCAAATCGCATTAACGGTAATCATGGCGCAGATAGGGTGTTTTGTACCTTGTCAATGCGCAAAACTCCCGTTATTTGATCATGTGTTTACTCGCATGGGCGCAAGTGATGATCTCGTGGGAGGGCAATCCACCTTTATGATGGAAATGGCGCAAACCCAGTATGCTTTGCAAGAAGCGACGCGGCATTCCTTACTCATTTTCGATGAAATTGGGCGAGGCACCTCTACCTATGATGGGATGGCGCTTGCCCAGGCGATAATTGAATACGTCGACACACACATTCAATGTAAAACACTCTTCTCCACCCATTATCATGAACTCACTTCGTTAGAAAAAGACCGACCTCAGTTGACCAATCTTCATGCCTCCGTCGTTGAAAAGGACCATGAAATTACGTTTTTATATCAAATGAAACCTGGGGCGATGGAGCGTTCCTATGGGGTTCATGTTGCCACCTTAGCAGGCTTACCTCAATCGATTACTGAAAGAGCCCACAAACTCTTAGAGCACTTAGAAAATACTCCTACAAGACAACGGGCAAGCGAACCCTATTTGGTTAAACAACCTTCGCCGCTTGAACAAGAACTTCGAGACCTTGATCCGTTAACCCTTTCACCTTTAGCCGCTTTGCAATATCTCATTGAATTAAAGAAGAAGGTCAAATAAGATGGGCAAGATTCAAAGGTTATCGTCTCAACTAGCCAATATGATTGCTGCTGGCGAAGTGATTGAACGGCCAAGTAGTGTAGTTAAAGAACTTCTTGAGAACGCCATTGATGCAAAAGCAACACGTATTGAAATCACCATTCAAGATGCTGGTCGTACGCTGATTGAAGTGGCAGATAATGGTACAGGCATGGATCAAGGTGATTTACGTTTATCGATTGCCCGCCATGCGACGAGCAAACTCCTCACAGAAGAAAGTTTATTTCGCATTCAAACCTTAGGATTTCGTGGAGAAGCTTTGCCTTCGATTGCCTCGGTTTCTCAATTATCGATTACGACCTCCACGGGGGAAAAGGGAGGCCATCAATTAACGTTAGTGGACGAAAAACCCATAATTTCTGCTGCGGCACGGTCCATAGGAACGACCGTGACAGTCAAAGATTTGTTTTATAACACGCCCGCCCGATTAAAATATTTAAAAAATGATGCGATTGAAACAAGTGCCATTGTCGATGTGGTGATGCGGGCTGCCTTTGCCCATCCTTCCATTGCCTTTGTTCTTCATGGGGATGGAAAACGGGTTTTTGTCACCGATGGAAGAGGGTCACTGATTAACACGATAACCGCATGTTTAGGGTCGACGACGGCAACACATATGCTCCCAATTTCGTATGAAGATCCGGATGTGAAATTAACTGGATTTTTTGGAAAACCTGATATTGCCAAATCCCATCGGTATGGGATGTATGTTTCTGTCAATGGTCGTAGTGTCTTTATGCCCAAAATTCAACAAGCGCTCATTGAAGCGTATCGACCCTTTTTACCACCCGTTCGTTTTCCAATGGTTGTTTTACAACTTACGATTGAACCGAATTTATTGGATGTGAACGTCCACCCTGCTAAGCGCGATATTCGTTTTTCAAAAGAAGATCATCTTCGTAAGGTTCTTTTAAATCTTGTTGAGAAAACGTTAAAACGTCATGACGTGGTTGCCACACCTTTGCATGAAACGCTGAGAGCAAGTCTACCATCCTCACCGACACCCATATCTTCCTCTGAAGAAGATATTCAACCGATTTTATTGACGTTTGCAGAATCGGAATCCACCGAACCTGCTTTAACGGTCATGGGTGTTTTAGATGCTACCTATGTTTTATGCAAAGACGACCATGAAGGATATTACGTGATTGATCAGCATGCTGCCCATGAACGCATTCATTATGAAGAACAATTAGCGCGTATCCAAGAACATACCTATGCGATGGAACCGTTAATTCCGCTTGTGGTCGATATTTCACCCAGTGATAAAACAAAATTAACAGCATCATTGCTTAACCAACTTAAACACGTTGGGGTTGAACTCGAATGGTTTGGTGATTTTAGTTTAAAGGTGAATACCTTACCAACATGGGCTGCATCGATGGGCGCAGTCTACGTTGACGATTTATTACAACAACTCTTTCATGAAACCGCATTAAACGAAGATAAATTACGTCTATACGCTATTGCATCGAAAGCCTGCAAAATGTCGATTAAAGCCCATGATCATCTTGATCATGATAGTCTCAATGTTTTAGTAAAACGCTTGCTTCAATGCCAATTTCCGTATGCGTGTCCCCACGGACGTCCCACGATGATTCATTATTCAGTCGCGCAACTTGAACGCTTATTCAATCGCACGGGTTTTTGATGATGATTTATGCATGTGTAGGTCCTACCGCAAGTGGTAAAACGAGTTTAGCTATTGAACTTGCCTACGCGTTACACGCTCCCATCGTCAATGCGGATGCGTTTCAAGTCTATCGTGGTATGAATATTGGAACGAATAAAGACTTACGTTTATTTAAGGGCATTCCGCATTATTTATTTGATCTTGTGGAACCAAAAGATGGCTACACGGTGGCGCAATATCAGCGGGCATTTCGTACCTTAATGACGCAGTTGCAACCCGAAAAAAATCCGGTGATCGTTGTCGGTGGGACTGGACTTTATATAAAGGCAAGTCTCTATGATTTTGCCTTTGAGACCCATGAAAAAGCAGTCGATTTAACCCGTTATCTCGCCATGGATGATGCTCAACTTTATGCGGCACTTCAAGCGATTGATGCGGTATCCGCTGAAACGATCCATCCGCATAATCGTCGCCGTGTGCTTCGAGCTATTGAAATTTATTTAGCAACAGGAAAAACCAAATCAGAGACGATTGCAATCCAACAAAAACGGTTACTTTATCCTGTACAATTCATCGGGTTAAATCCAAATCGGGAAAGGGTTTATGAAGCGATCAATGCGCGTGTGGTAACGATGGTGGAAGCCGGCTTAGTGAATGAAGTATCACAGCTTTTAAAAACCACACCACCCGACGCATTTGCATTTGATGCGATTGGTTATAAAGAAACAATTGCCTATCTTCAAGGTTCATTGAAAAAAGAAGAATGGATTGCCAACATTCAACAAGCCACACGACGCTATGCCAAACGCCAATGGACGTATTTTCATCATCAATTACCGGTAACATGGTTTTCAACCATTGCAGAAGCAAAGGAGTCGTGTTTTCATGGATGATCGATTCAAATTTCAATTAGGGGAAACCTTGGAGTTAAAAAAACCGCATCCGTGTTTAACACGTTCATCGTTATTTGAAGTGGTTCGCTTAGGAGCCGATGTCAAATTGAAATGTCTTGGTTGTCAAACCATCTTAATGATGTCACGGGATCATTTACATCCTCTTATTAAACGACGATTGAAATAATTTTTCTTTCCTGACCTACTAGGTGATGTGATTCGTTTTCATCATGTTACGTTTTATTTTTCGCATCATCGTTATCTTTTTCATGATCTTCACGGTACTATCCCCGGGCAAGGTATTACCTGGGTTTCTGGGCCATCCGGTCGAGGAAAATCGACGTTATTTTCGCTCATTCGTCATCGCAATTTCCCTCAGGATGGAACCATTGTCGTCAAGGGTAAACGTTGGTTACATTTGCACCACCCGATCGATTGGACACCCCATGCCACCGTTGGATATTATTTAGCGTTTTTTAATTTACATTCTTCGGTTTTGAATCGTTTATTTTTAAACCATATCCCGTTGCATCAACATGTCATGCATTTATCGGGGGGTGAACAAACGCGTTTTTTTCTGACGTTATTATTATCACAAGAGGCAGATGGATTTTTACTCGATGAACCATGCTCGGGTCTTGATGAGGCATCTCGAATGGCTGTCAAAACTTGGATTTTGGAAGTCAGTCAGACAAAACCTGTAATGATTGCAAGCCATTTATCACTTTGGCGCGAAGCTGCATCACTGCATCTTGAATTACAAGAAGAAGGGATGGTGGAATGGCATGCATTATCGCATTCACCCAATACCAAGAGACATCCTCTTTCTAAACGTGTAAAAAAAGTGAAAGTACCTCCGATCAAAATCAAGAAAAGAGCATGGCATTGGCTGGCAATAAGCATGCTTCAGCTTGGGTTTATCGGTAATTGGCTTTTTCAACATGGCGTGATGCTCCACCAGGCTACGATACCGATACTTCAAAATCAAACGTGGATGGGTTCCATTGAAGAAGTTGTCACGGTTCCGCTTGAAAATTCCCCGTATACACTCGTGCAAACACGCGTTCCTAATCTTGAAATGATTCGATTGCTATTTTTAGGAAAACCCACACATTTTATTCATTATGATCTTAGAGGTTTACTCCCTAATCGTTTAATAAGCGACCAGACGGAATATCAAATCGCGTGGGTTCAACATGGTCACAATGAATCGTATGTTATTGCAGATGTGTATGGACCACCCTTCAAATCTCCGTTTTTATGGACGTTTGAAGTGACATGGTATGACAATACAACTGCTTACACGTGGACAATTCAAACCGAGATTGTCATGCGCCATGTCTATCGAATTCGTTCGCCATGGCAATCTCCTATGGTTTTTTTACCGTATGAATGGTTCCATCAATGGATTCAACAACACTTATGGTTATCGCCCAAACGTTCGTTACTTTCTTCTATTGATAACCTTGATTCATCCTGGCCGTTAACCCTTAATGTTCCTTACGCAACGTTTGATCATCTTAATTATGTCTTAAAAGACCATCACCTTCGTATTCGCGTTCCCTTTTTAGAGCAACTTTCACAACAACATGAAGTGGAAATGACACTGTTATTATGGCGCGATGTGCTCTTAATCATGCTTGGAATGGTGTGGTTTTCTTGGATGCATTTCACACATAAACGCATACTTACGCAATTACGAAAACCCATCCTTCACTGGCGAGCCCTTGGGATTCCTTCGACGTCACTCATTCAAGCATTGATTTGGCAGCTTCATCCGATCGTGTGGGGTTTATCCTTGAGTGCCATGGGTTTTGTTCTTATTCTCTTTCAAGGAATGGTTGTTGAAAGCTTGCCGTTATGGCTGTTGGAAGGGTGGTTATTATATGGGGGCATCGTTTTCGGTTCATGTTTCATAAGTTATGGGTATTGGAGGCCATCGATTTTTGATCGTCTTTGATCAAGTCACACATGGTTATGGTCAACGTGGGATTCTTAACCATTTTTCCTGGACATCGCCTTCCCAAGGGCTTGTCTTGCTTTTAGGGGAAAGTGGATCAGGAAAAACGACATTTTTACGACTCATTCAAGGGTTAAAACCTCAGATGGGGAGCATCATCGTGGATGGTGTTTTGCTCCAAAAATTATCGTTATCGCAGCGATTATCATTACGGCAACACCTCGTTCATACCGTTCGTCAGCAATCAGAATTACTCAAAGCAGCAATGGTGGAAGAATTAATTCAACAAGTGATGCGATTACATTGTGTGCTGACATTTCCTCATGCTTGGTTCCAACAGGAAATACCCGATGTAAAAAAACATCAAACCATCGCGACATTATCGCGGGGCCAACAACAACGTCTTGCGGTTTTATTAGCCACATTAGGAAAACCAAAAATAATCTTGCTGGATGAACCTTTGGATGGTCTCGATGGTTATCAAAAACAACGCCTGGCTCAGCTAATCAAGAGATTGAGTTTACAACACCTTGTAATCGTTGCGACCCATCATGCGGAATATTTTTCAACCTTTGCGCATGAAAGGCTCGTCTTTCCACAACCAAGTTCACAGCTCGATTCAACGAGTAAGAAAGTACGAATGATGCATGAAAAAAGTTTGAATCACGCATTTTCTTGGTCGTTTTTATGGCAGTATCATCAACGGGTTTGGCGGCGAAATAAGCAGGGAATTTCTACATTACTTCCAACCTTCATCCTTTTACTTATGGTCCTGATTGGAAGTACCTCGATGTATATCCATACGTATGTTCAAACGTGGGCTAAAACCATGATAGGAGGAGATTATCAATGGTTAGAACCACTTTATGCTTTGGACAATCATTCTTCAGTACCATCGGAAGAAGAGATTGAGATTTTTTCTGCCTATCATCCGCATGCCTCCATTCAAAAAGATTTCGATACTACGTATTTTGATACGTTTTTTCCCCGAGCAATAGGGTTTTTAGAAAACGGAGGTTTTCAAACTTTTATACCTGGTTTTTCAATAACATCTTTACTGGAAGTGAACTATGTGGGGTATGCCGCCCCTTTCCCTCATCAACAAATGACCCTCCTTGAAACGGAAATGCTACTTGGTGTTCCGCCTGCTTTACTTACTTTTTTCTCAACACAATGGGGTTTATTTCCTACCTTTGAAACGGTGGATCGTTACGTGCAAACACGTCGTCCGCTCGTTTATTTTTCAATACAGCAACCGCGGTGGAATTATGACAATGAACTTGCCTTAGAGATTGTTGGCATCTTTGCTTATGATCATTTTGCCGTTTTTCATTCCCGTTTGGATTATCCAACCCATTTACTTGAAACGATGCTGCGTTTTCCGACATCGCCCATGGATGCTGTTCCGATGGAAACCCATATTCCTTATACGTATCGAATTCTTCAAGAAGATCGTCCTTCTTTCATAAATGCCTTTCTTCATGACCCTTTTTATCATGGTTGGGATCTTCAAAAAAAGGATGACTGGAGTGATCGACTTTGGAAACATTCCCGACCGATTTCCTTGCAAAAACCACCCCATGACGGCTTAAGAGAAAAGGGGATGGTTCACTCGCAATTAGGTTATCAATTTCTTCCTAAACAATGGATGCAAGGCTTTATGATTCCTCTATTTTGGACGAAGGTGTCATTAATCGAAGCAGAGTGGCTTGACGCATTCCAATCCTTTACGCTCTTAGAATGGTTGGCAACAGAACCACCTCCTGAAACGGCGCGAAGTCATCTTTATTTAGGAGCTCAAGCGAGTGTCACGTTAAACACGTATGATGCCACACTCGCGTGGAATCAGGTGGGCATATCACGTAGTCTCGCCACGTTATTAAATGTGCAAATCTCAGAGGAGCTTCATTTGTCACTCTTTTTGGATACGTTCCGTATTCATACAAACATTCCTATTGATTACATCATCGAGCAGGAAAACTTTGTGATTTATCTCTCCCCGCTACAATGGGAATATTATCTTCTTTTGAATACGCCCATCGGATCGTCCTCCTTACAGCCAGAAAACTATGCCTATTTTGGTGATGAACCCATTGACCTTCAAGATTGGATTCAAACGGAACCCTTGCAACAATTAAGTGCTTCGATTCAACAACTTCGTTTCTACTTTAATGCGCTGTTACTCGGATTAACGTTACTCTTTCTTATACCAAGTTTATTCCTTTTTTTACAACAATTTTTGCACCAACTGGAAGGAGAAATTGACGCTTTGGTGACGTTGGCACATGATGGTTTTTCTCAGAATGACCTTCATTTATTCATGGATGTGAAATTAATGCATCTTTGTTTCATATTATTTTTAAGTGTTAGTTTTAGTTTTATTCCCCTTGATGGATTGCTTCAATCCTTATGGGCATCCCAACTTGGAATGCGTGATTCCTACGCATTTCCTTGGGTAATCTTTCTCATTTTAGGAATGGGATTCGTTGGTTTTTTTGGTTTAGGTAGAAAGCTCGTACTTTATGAGGTTTCTCCACAAATCCAAAAACTTTGGTAAATATCCCTATGTTTTTAAAAAAAGTGTGTTATTATCATTTACGTAATCCGCATTTTTGTGTGTATTACTAATACTTAGGTGAAAGGTTTAGGTTTCGATGAAAGGCAAAGTCAAGATGTTCAACAAAGAAAAAGGCTATGGCTTCATTCGCGCTGAAGATGGTAAAGATGTATTCTTCCACCACTCTTCAATCCTTATGGATGGTTACAAGACCGCAGAAGCAGATGAAGAAGTAGAATTCGAAGTTGAAGATTCCGATCGTGGTCCCCGTGCGAAGAACATTAAAAAACTTTAATTAGTTTATTAACGATTTAAGCTCAATAAAAAGTCGCTCAAAAAGCGACTTTTTTTCTACATTATTTCAAGCTTTTCATTTATAATGGTAAAGGTAAAAAATTATGGGACTGAAAGCAGGCATTGTTGGACTTCCGAATGTGGGTAAATCCACCTTATTTAACGCGATTACAAATGCGCAAGTGGAAGCGGCCAATTACCCTTTTGCAACCATTAATCCCAACACGGGTGTTGTCAAAGTCGAAGATGAACGTCTTCTTGATTTGAGTGCGCTTTTTCAACCGAAAAAAACAATTTTTGCGACCGTTGATTTTGTCGATATTGCCGGATTAGTCCGTGGGGCGAGTCAAGGTGAAGGCTTAGGGAATCAATTTTTAGCCGCAATCCGCGAAGCGGATGCGATTGTTGAAGTGGTTCGCTGCTTTGATAATCCCGATATTATTCACGTTGAAAACACGGTGGATCCGTTACGCGATATAAATATTATTGATTTAGAACTCATTCTTTCAGACCTTGATACCGTGCAACGTCGTATCGACAAAGTATCAAGTAAAGCCAAAGGGGGCGATCGAATCGCCATTCAGGAACTTGCCTTACTTGAGAAAGTTAAAGCCTGGTTAGTGAGTGAAAAACCGGTGCGCCAAATGGGATTAACACCTGAAGAAAAAAATCTTCTATCGGCCACCTCCTTACTCACATTAAAACCGATTTTATTTGTTGCGAACATTCAAGAAGATGGTTATGCCTCACTCGCAGCCAACCCGTATTATCAAACGGTGGTGGAACGGGCAAAACGTGATCAGGCGAGTGTGATTGCCATCTCCTGTGAAATTGAAAGCCAAATCGCACAACTCGACGGGCAAGAAAAACAAGAATTTTTGACCTCCCTTGGCGTAAGTGAACCTGGACTCAATAAATTAGTTCGTGCCACGTATTCCTTATTAAATCTTTCGACCTATTTTACCGTGGGACAAGATGAATGCCGCGCATGGACCTTTACTAGTGGCATGACGGCACCGCAGTGCGCAGGAATTATTCATTCCGACTTTGAAAAAGGTTTTATCAAAGCCGAAATTTATCGTTATGACGATATCAAAACATTACGCAGTGAACTGGCGGTCAAGGAAGCTGGAAAACTCCGTATGGAAGGAAAGGATTATGTGGTCAAAGATGGAGATATCATCTTTTTCCGCTTTAATGTTTAATATGATGAACCCACAACGTATTCGTGTTCGTTACGCGCCATCCCCAACAGGTTTTTTACATATTGGAGGCGCCCGGACCGCGCTTTTTAATTATTTATTTGCAAAAAAACAAGGGGGCGATTTTATTATTCGTGTCGAAGATACGGATATTGAACGCAATGTCGAAGGCGGGGAAGTGAGCCAACTTCATGACTTAGCCTGGCTTGGTATTGTTCCCGATGAATCGCCTTTAAAAACGAATCCACGCTACGCCCCGTATCGGCAAATGGAACGCCTCGATACATATCAAACGTATGCGCAACAACTCGTCAAAGAAGGAAAGGCATATCCATGCTATTGTAGCGAAGCAGAACTTGAACAATCCCGTGAAGAACAAATGGCTCGGGGGATCGTTGCACCACAATATGACCGTCGCTGTTTGCATTTAACCGATGCTCAACGTCGTGCCTTTGAAGAAGAAGGCCGTAAACCAGTGATTCGCCTGAAATTAGAAGATCACAAAACGTTTACATTCCATGATCTCGTTCGTGGCGACGTTTCGTTTAATAACGACGATATTGGGGATTGGGTACTTATCAAATCAAACGGCATTCCCACCTATAATTATGCAGTCGTCATTGATGATTATCTGATGGATATCTCCCATGTTTTTCGCGGTGAAGAACACTTATCCAATACCCCAAAACAATTACAAATTTATGATTATTTAGGATGGACACCACCTCAATTTGGGCATATGACCTTGATCGTCAATGAACAAGGGAAAAAGTTATCCAAACGCGATCTTTCCATTGTCCAATTCATGTCGCAATATCGTCAATTAGGATATTTACCTGAAGCAATTTTTAATTTTATTTTATTACTCGGTTGGGCTCCAGAAGGGACACAAGAAATGTTTACCAAAGAGGAAGCCATTGCTGCTTTTGATCCCCAACGACTCTCAAAATCACCCTCCTTTTTTGATGTTCAAAAACTCAATTGGTTAAACCATCAATACATCAAAGCGTTAAGTGAAACAGCGTATGTTTCCTTCATTGACCCGTTTGTTCAAAAAGCCTTAGCCCTCGCACCGACTGACTTATCAAAAAACCAAGTGCTTGCGGTTGCTCGACTTTTCCAAGAACAAATTACGTTTGGTGAAAATGTCATCGACTTGATGAAACCCATTTTAGCGCCGTCACCAAACTGGGATGAAGAAGCAAAAGCGATTCTTGCCTTACCGGAAACGCCTCGAGCTGTTGCCGCTTTTTTAGAGGAGCTATCGCGCTTAGAAACATTAACGCCGGAATCGGTCAAAGTGTTGTTTAAAGCCGTTCAAACTACGACGGGAATCAAAGGAAAACCCTTGTTTATGCCGATTCGCCTTGCTTTAACTGGGCAACTTCATGGGGTGGAAATGGCAGCACTCATTCCTGTTTTAGGGAAGACATTGACGATTGCGAGAATTAACGCCTTATGAATCCGATTATTCTTGCCTTAAAAAAAGCGTTAATCGAAATTTTTTTGAAACTTAATGTAACGTTACAAGAAAACGAGATTGTCATTGAAACGACCAAAGACCATAAATTTGGTGATTATGCCAGCAATGTATGTTTACGTTACGCGAAACAACTTGGTAAAAAACCAAATGAACTTGCCGCATACATTCAAACGCATTTAGTCTTAGATGTCGTTGAAAAAATTGATGTCGCAGGGCCAGGTTTTTTAAACTTTACGATTAAAAAAGCAGAATTATCCTCGCTCATTTCCACCATTTTTGCATTAGGTAAAGATTATGGGAAATCGACCATCGGCGAAGGCAAAACCATGAATATTGAATTTGTTTCTGCCAATCCTACCGGTCCGATGCATGTCGCTCATGCACGTGGTGCGGCATTAGGCGATGCGATCGCGACACTATTAAAACATGTCGGTTATACCATAACCAAAGAATTTTATATTAATGACGCTGGTGCCCAAATACAAAATTTAGGCCGATCTCTTTATTGCCGCTACATGGAACATTTAGGGCATGCGATGACGTTACCCGAGGATGGTTACTACGGACCAGACATCATTGCCATTGCGCAAGAACTTGTGGATACCGCGGGCAACCAATATGAAAATCACTATGAGGAAGACTTTTTTAAACATTATGCCATGGAGAAAGAATTAACCCGTATTCGTGAGGACCTAGCATCCTTAGGGGTTGTCTTTGATGTATATCGTTCCGAAAAAGAACTGCGGGCTACATCGATGATTGAAGATGTTTTAAAACGCCTTCAACCGTTTGTCTATGTAGACCAAGGCGCCACCTACTTAAAGACTACCGCCCGAGGCGATGATAAAGATCGCGTTTTGATTAAATCCGATGGTCAAATGACGTACTTTTTACCGGATATTGCTTATCATGAAGATAAATTGAAGCGAGGATCAACCCAACTCATTGATGTTCTTGGTCCCGATCATCACGGATATATTTCCCGGATGAAAGCAGCCCTTATAATGCTTGGTTACGGGGAGGATGTGTTAGACGTTGTCGTCATGCAACTTGTGACCCTCGTTCAACAAGGTCAAGAAGTGAAGATGAGTAAACGGACAGGAAAAGGTATAACGTTTAGAGATTTAGTCGAAGAAGTGGGTAAAGATGCTGCGCGTTATTTTATTTTGGCGCGTTCGTATCATCAACCGATGGAATTTGATTTAGATCTCGCAAAAACCATGAGCAACGTCAATCCACTTTACTATGCCCAATATGCCCATGCCCGCTTAAGCACCTTATTAAAAAACGGGGCAGATATTGGCATGGATGAAAAAGCACCGCGCCTAGAAGAACCGGAAGAAGTCGATTTATTAAAACATCTTGCTGCTTTCCCTCAAGTTGTCCTTGATGCGGCCAAAGAAAAAGAACCTTCCAAGATCACGAATTACATTCAACTCCTTGCAAGTTATACGCATAGTTTCTATACTAATAGGCGGGTTATTGACCGAGATCAAAAAGAACTCTCACAATCGCGATTAGCGCTTGTGAAAGCAAGTCAAATGGTTTTGGCAAACGCACTCCGTTTATGCGGTATTACCGCATTAGAAAGTATGTAAAAGAGGTACATTCATGCCAAAATCGATGATTGAATTAGCCTATGAATTTGTTGGAAATCAAAAGGATCCTGTCAGTTTTCAAGACATTTGGGCGTATGTTCGTTCCCAAGATGACGCGGCTCAAGATGCACAAATTGGTCGTTTTTATCAATTACTGACCTTAGATGGTCGTTTTGTCGCGGTCGGTGGGAACAAATGGTCCTTAAAGGCACGTTATAGTTTCAAAGAACTTTATGATGATGCTCGCGGCGTGTTTAAAGATGTTGAAACGTTAGAAACAACACCTGTTGATGACGAAGAAACGTTTGAAGAAGATGAAGAAACTGACGATGAAGAAGCCGAAGACGATGATGTTTCCGATCACGAAGAAGAAGCTGCATAAGGTTTTAAAAGAAAGGAAGGTACCATTATGCCATTAGTGAGTATGAAAGAGATGTTGATTAAAGCGCACGAAGAAAAATACGCAGTCGCGCAATTTAACATCAACAATTTAGAATGGACGCTCGCCATCTTAGAAGAATGCCAAGCGCTCAAAGCGCCTGTTATTTTAGGCGTTTCCAGTGGGGCCGCCAAGTACATGGGTGGGTTTAACACGGTCATGGGCATGGTCAAAGGATTAATTAAAGATAAAGGTTACACGATTCCTATCGCTGTTCATTTAGACCACGGTGAATCGGTTGAAGTCTGTAAAAAAGCCATTGATGCAGGTTTTACTTCGGTCATGATTGATGCCTCTCATGAAACCTTAGAAGAAAACATTCGCCAAACCAAAGAAGTCGTTGATTACGCGCATAAACAAACCCCCCTTGTTTCTGTGGAAGCAGAATTAGGTCGCGTCGGTGGTCAAGAAGACCACGTTGTCGCTGAAACATTTTATGCCGTTCCTGCCGAATGCTTAAAGCTTGTACAAGCCACGGGCATTGATACGTTAGCTCCAGCCTTAGGGTCCGTCCATGGTCCCTATCAAGGAGAACCGAAATTAGGGTTTGCTGAAATGAAAGAAATTCATGATTTAACGGGTTTACCCCTCGTGCTTCATGGTGGATCTGGCATTCCTGATAACCAACTCCGTATGGCGATTGAACGGGGCACCGCGAAAATCAACGTTAATACAGAAAACCAAATCGAATGGACGAAAATTGTCCGTGAGGTTCTTAATAAAGATCCGAAAGTCTATGATCCTCGCAAGATTATTGGCCCCGGAAAAGAAGGGATTCGTAAAGTCGTTAAAGCCAAATACGAAGTCTTTGGTTGTATCGGAAAAGCGGAATAATGAAGTTCAAAAAAACCTAGGGAAACCTAGGTTTTTTTATTCTCTTCACGTACAATAACATTATGAATTTATTTTTAATCGACGCTTATGAAGCAGCGAAACGTGCGCAAAAAGTGATTCTTGAGGTGTACCAACAACCTTTCTCGGTTGAACAAAAAGAAGACCATTCACCCGTAACAGAAGCGGATAAACGAGCGGATGACGTGATTTCCTCGTATTTAAAGGAACGTTATCCGGACTTTGGTTTTCTCACTGAAGAAACCGACGATGATTTAATCCGACTTGAAAAGGACTATGTTTGGGTGGTCGATCCCGTGGATGGTACCAAAGATTTCGTCGCAAAGAATGATGAATTCACCATTAATATTGCCTTGGTGTATCGTCATCGGGTCATTGCCGGACTGATCATGATTCCTGTAACCGGAGAAACGTATTACGCCAGTGAAGGACACGGTGCATTTTATCGTCATCAAGGGCCTGATCAACGGATTCATGTAAATAACAAAACAAAGGATTTAACCGTGCTCATGTCACGATTTCATAGCAAGAAGAATGAGCTGGCTGTGATGGACCGTTATGCGCATGTCATTACAAAAAGAGCGGCTTTCGGAAGTGCGATTAAAGCGTGTAAAATTGCCCAAGGGCTTGCTGAAATTACCTACCGACTTTCAGAAGGGACCAAAGAATGGGATACCGCGGCCAGTGACATCCTGGTCACCGAAGCAGGCGGTTACTTTATAAAACCCGATGGAACACGGTATACGTATAACCGTCCTGATGTACGTAATTTAGAAGGGTATGTCATTGTGAATCGATTGGAGAATGTTTACTTATGAAACAAACCAAATGGAAAAGTTTCTTCCTTTTATTTTTAGTGGGATGTGTCCCTACATTTTCCAGTTCCAGTGAAATTAGTCTACCTTCCTTAGAACAATCCCTTCCTTCCTTATCCTCAGAAGTCATTCCCTCGGAATCGTTTTATCTCGATTTTTATAATTTGAACGATTTTCATGGCGCATTAGCATATAATCCTGGCAACGATGAAATTGGAATTACCCGCCTTGCTGGTTATTTTAATGAACAAAAGGCTAACAACGAAAATACCGTTTTATTGTCTAGCGGCGATATGTGGCAAGGGAGTGCCGATAGTAACATTACACGCGGTCGCTTGGTGGTGGACGCGATGAATCAACTAGGTTTTGAAGCCATGGCAATTGGTAATCATGAATTTGATTGGACCGATTCGGTTATCACCACGAATGCCGAGCGATCCAACTTTCCCTTACTTGGCATTAATATCATCGATAAACGAACGCAACAACGTGCCGCTTTTGCTCAACCGTATACGATGATTCAACGGTCCGGGGTCCGGATTGGTATTATTGGAACCATTGGACCAAGTTTAGAGTCGAGTATTTTACAAAGTGCCGTGGAAAATTATGATTTTGTGCCGTATGGAACACTTGTTCAAGAAGCATCAACGTACCTGAAAGACCAAGGGGCAAAACTCATTATTTTATTAAATCATGATGGGTCGGTGAATCCCGATGTGTTACCGTATGTGGATGCTGTCTTTAATGGGCATACGCATCGATATGATGTTTCTACCGTTCAAGGTAAACCGGTTTTTCAAGCGTTATCCAATGGCCGTGCGGTCGCCCACGCGCGCTTCTTTTATGATCCAAATAGTGATTTAATGACGTATATGCCGTCCATTTCAGGGGTCTACACCCATGATATGCTCGTTGAACGCGGCGAATTACAAACGGAAGATGAAGCCATGGCAACGCTCTATCAAACGTATTTGGATGAAGAAATCAATGCGATAAAAAATGAAGTTTTAGGAACTGCCGTGGGTAATTTTACCACGAGTCAACTTGGCCGACTTGCCGTGGAAACAATGTTATCGTATGGTCGATCGGTCGATGATGACGTCATTGCAAGTTTTCATAACTTTGGGGGTGTGCGCGCTCCAATTGCCGCTGGAGAAGTGACCTATGGGGATTTATATAAAGCATTCCCCTTCGATAATGAACTCATCATTGCCGAAGTCACGGGGAGTGAACTGCAATGGTGGATGTCACAAAACTTGTTAATGCGCACCATTGAAAATATGCCTTCCATTCAAACCAATCGTACGTATAAAATTATCTCTATCAATTATTTAACAGAAAAACATTGGGCCGCTGAATCGGATTATCCTCACAATGAAAATACGATTCTCAATACGTTTGAGTATGTTCGCGAACTGTTAAGAACACGTTGGTTAGAAGTAGGAAGTTTAACCGCGTCGAATTATTGATTATCTGAAGGAAATTTTATTTCATCAGTGATAGTAATCGGTTGTTCATCCACGAGCTTGACGCCTAAGACGCCGGGGACTTCTTCCATCAAAATGACTTCAATCCCACCTGATAAGGTCGAATCAATAAGACCGCAAGAAGAACAAGCGCCTTCCATGCGTAAATAAACAATACCATCGACAAAGGAGTGAAATTCGACATTACCACCATCACGAAGGATGAAGGGACGAATTTTATCGAGCGTTTCTTCAATTTGTTGTTCAATTGTCATAACGCTATTATACAAAAAATCTTTCGGTAAAAAAGTAAAATACAAAGAAAAAAACCATCTTTCGATGGTTGGTGCCCGGGGCCGGACTTGAACCGGCACGGTATCGCTACCGCAGGATTTTAAGTCCTGTGCGTCTACCAATTTCGCCACCTGGGCAGACAATGGTCTCCCGCGAAGGACTCGAACCTTCGACCCTTTGCTTAAAAGGCAAATGCTCTAACCAACTGAGCTAGCGGGAGGTTGTTTGGCTGGGGTACCTGGGATCGAACCAGGGAATGATAGAGTCAAAGTCTATTGCCTTACCACTTGGCTATACCCCAACAATGGACTGGTGGAGGCTGGTGGATTCGAACCACCGAACCCGAAGGAACTGATTTACAGTCAGCTGCGTTTGGCCGCTTCGCTAAGCCTCCAAGGTGATCAACTCACGGGTACTACCTGGTGGATGTTGAGGGGTTCGAACCCCCGACCTCCGCCGTGTAAAGGCGATGCTCTCCCAGCTGAGCTAAACATCCCTTGGGTCTACGCGTGCTTACTTAATATAACAAACACGACTTTTTTAGTCAATGAAAGTCGCTCTTTTTTTAAGAAAATTAATAACCCTTTTTCCCGAGAAGTTTAAACATATTTCGCTTATAAACTTCGACACCGGGTTGGTTAAAGGGGTTGATGCCTAATAAGTAGCCAGAATAGGCGACGGATTTCATAAAGTAGTAGAGTAAATAACCGAGTTCATACGCGTTAAGTTCATCGATTTCTAATTGAACGACAGGAACTCCACCTTCTTCGGTGTGTGCTTGTAACGTTCCTAAAAACGCTTTTTCATTCACAAACGATAACGGACGACCGGCAAGATAATTTAAACCATCGGCATCATCGGCTTCAAGCGGGACATTGAGATCGAGTAATGGTTTTTTCACAAATAAGGTCGTTTCAAACAAAACAGGCGACCCTTCTTGAATAAATTGACCCACACTATGCAGATCCGTGCTAAAAGAAACAGAACCTGGAAGTAATCCTTTACTTTCTTTGCCTTCTGATTCGGCAAAAAGTTGTTTTAACCATTCACTAATCATCGCCATATGAGGTTCATACGTGACAAACATCTCTACAGCTTTTTCTTGATAAAGTTGATGACGAACAATCGCATATTGAATGGCAATATTGGATTCAACATCAAAATTACTTAAGGCATTCATTGCGTCTTTTGCCCCTTGCATGAGTGCAGCAATGTCGATGCCTGCCGCGGCAATAGGAAGTAATCCAACCGCCGTTAAAACCGAGTAACGACCGCCAATATCATCCGGTAAAACAAAGGAGGTATAGCCTTCCTTATTAACAAGGTCGCGTAGGGCACCTTTTTCTTTATCCGTAGTGGCAAAGATAGCTTGTTTGGCGTTAGTTTTTCCAACTTGTTTTTCGAGTAAATTTTTAACTAAGCGGAAAGCAATCGAGGTTTCTGTCGTTGTCCCAGACTTAGAAATGACATTAATCGCAAAACGTTTTTTACTCAAATAGTTAAGCACTTGTTGGGTGTACGTGGGGGAAAACGTTTGCCCTAAAAAGATAATTTCTAATGAATCTTGAGCATACAAACCTTTTAACGCTTCAATGACGGCGCGGGCCCCGAGATAGGAACCACCAATGCCAACGACCACAAGTACGTCCACGTTCTGACGAATCCAACGTGCCGCATCGATAATGTGTTGAAATTCTTCTTTATCGTAGGTTTCTGGCCAACGGTCCCATCCTAAATAATCTCCGCCAGGTCCTTTTTTAGTGGCGATTAAATCGGTGATACGATGAATTTTTTCTTGGTATTCTGAGAAGGGTTTTGTTAATTTAACTTTTTCTAAATTGAGTTTCATACGGTTGTTTTTACTCCTTTAATTTATCGTCTAACCATTTTGGTAAAGCGTCTTTCAGCGGGCTAAAATCAATTTCATGCGGAGGGACTTTAAACCAAAAAGGATGTTTTTGGTCGATGAGTTCCTCCTTTTTATAAAGCCGCTTAATCGATAACTTTAGATGATTGCTCGTGTGATCAATCGCTAATACTTTAACACGAACATATTCGCCCACGAGCAAATATGTTTCGATATATTTGACATAATCATCCGAAATTTCAGAAATATGAACAAGGCCTTTTTGACCATTTGGAAAACCAATGAAGGCTCCATACGGTTGGATATCAAGCACTTTACCGACTATAATTTCATCAATTTGATAACTTGCAACCATGATTTCTAAATAAGTTTTTTAAAGAGATTAAGATCATCCACGGTGACAATTTTAAAATTTTGCCGACTTCCAGGAAAAACATACACTTCTTTATTTTGGAGGCGCAGTAAGCTCGCATCATCGATGGCAGACTTAATTTTTAATTGACGCGCATGTTCATGGGCTTAAAAATGAGGGGG
>Ga0222714_10000380_pt1 | contig 52375 bp, 56 predicted proteins | sample C33_3DmetaG_FD_165048 | JGI IMG/M metagenome (GOLD analysis project Ga0222714, IMG submission 165048) | Estuarine water microbial communities from San Francisco Bay, California, United States - C33_3D | ecosystem: Environmental > Aquatic > Marine > Unclassified | place: USA: California... | reverse complement strand
CGGCGAGGTTGGGGAGAGAGCCCCTACGCCGCGCGAGGGTACCAATGGCCGTGGCCGGATTTCAGTCCTCACTACAGGCTGGACAGGTCGAATCCTGCCCCCGCTGCCGGAAGGCCCGATCGCACCGGGCCTCGGCGGTGTCTCCGGCGGCAGCGATGCCCGCTTTATCTGGGGCAAGTCCGTGGGCGGCGGCACGACGATCGCTGACTCCAACTCCGGTTACCACACGGTTGCTGTCGGTGACGGCGTTCCGTGGTTCTACTCCTCGTCATCTGACGGACCTCAGACCAACAAGACCATCAACTTTCCCGATGCACCGAACCTGACCATCGTCGATGCCACGAAGCTGACCGCATCGAACGACGTCGTCGTGCTGGGACGCCTTGCCGCTCCCACCAATCGCACGGAGACGCGGATCGGTGACGTGATCATTCCGTCGGCACAGGATGCTGGCGGCTACCTCGGTGACCGCGCGGTCCTGATCTTCCTGAACCTGTCGGGGTCCATCTCGCGGGTCCTGACGTCGGGCTACGCCCAGGGGTGCGACAACCCGGCGGAGACGATGTGCTCCTTCACGCCCACCGGCATCGCAGACGCCGGCAATGGCACGATCCTCGTCACGGGCAAAGGCCGGGGCAATGTCGCCTTCGGTGGCGTCACCATGCCGGCCGGCAATGGCCGTGGGCTCATCGCCGCCACGTCGCCCGTCACAAACCAATCGCCGAACCCTTCCTGGGTCACGGCGTACGGGGCCGGCGCAACCTCGGATGACTTCTCCTTCGATGGCAGCAGCATGAAAGCCAGCACTGGCATCACGTCGCGGGCCTGGTTCGCCGGTGAATACTCCGGCCAGGGCCGCTTCGGTTCGGTCGCGCTGCCGGACCCCGGCACCGGGGGCCGGGGCGCCTTCGTCTCGGCGACGTCGACCTCGGGCACGTTCGGCCGCGACTCCTGGGTCGTGCCCATCACGTCCAACGGAGATGTCGCGATCACCGATGTCGTCGGGGGTGCTTTCAACGCAGGCCGAGAGGACTACGCCGTGGTCGCCGGCACGTTCTCCGGTGACCTCACGGTTGGCAGTGGTGCGCAGGCCCGCTCGGTCTCCTCCTCTGGCCTGGCGCCCTTTGTCGCCAAGGTGTCCGGAACCGGCCAGGTGCAATGGCTCGCTGGCGGCTCGACGGCAGGTGCCCTGGGACACTCGGCCGTCCTCACCAGCGTGGGGATCACCCAAGACAACATCACGCTTGGGGGCACCGTCAGTGACACCGCCACTTTCGGGAACTGGACTGTGCGGAGTGAGGACGCTGGCAACCTGGCGCGGAGCGAGCCGGGCGTGCTCTACGCCAGACTCGACGTCGACACCGGTTCGTGGGAGGTAGCCGGAGCCACGAGCAAGACCATCGGAGCTCGTCCCGTGACACCGACGGCTGTCTTCGCCTGGTCATACAACGGATACGCAAGCCTGGTCGGCACGGCGCGTGGCACCGTCGAGGCCGATGGCGTCACCTTCGGCAGCGCGGAAGGCTGCGGGGCGAACGGCTGCCTGCCTGTCCAATTCACCATGGGTATGCGGTCGTTACCGGATGAGAACTTCGTGCCCTGGCCACCCACGAACGTCGTTGGCTCCGGTATTGATGGCGGAATCCTGGTCGAGATGCAGCCCCCGGGAAATGCCGCTGAGGTTCCCCCCGATAGCTACCTGGTCACCGTCAGGGATCCCAACAGCGGTGCCCGATTGGGCGTCTGTAGTGCCGCGGCCGGGGAAGGGGAGGGGGATGAGCGCACCACCTTCCCGACCGCATCCTGCGCGGTCACCGGGCTGGGCAATGAGCGATTTGTGAGTTTCAGCGTGGTGGCGACCGGCCTGAACGTCGTCTCGGCCCCCACGGCGGACCTCATGGTCTGGGTGACCGGTGCTGATCCGTCACCGCCGCGCAACGTCACCGTCTTCGTCCAGCCCGACCAGGGAATCTTCGACGTGGAGTGGGACGCGCCGGAGGTGGATGGCGGCTCGCCGATCACTTCGTACACCGCCAGCGCCGTGCCGACTGCTGGCGGCGACACGCTCACCTGCACGACGGCGCAACTGCAATGCGACATCAGCGGAGTTACCACGGGCCGCTACACGGTGTCGGTCACCGCGACCAACCGTGAAGGCCAGGTCAGCCAGTCGTCGTCCTCTCGCGCGGTGGCCATGGAGGGCCCACCCGGGCCGGTGTCGGCTCTGGCGGTGTATCCGCGCAATGCCTCAGTTCTCGTCGTATGGGAGCCGCCGGTCAACGATGGTGGAACGGACATCATTGACTACACCGCGGTCGCCTCGAGCGGTCAGGAATGTGTGGCGCTGGCGCCGTTGACCTTCTGCACCATTGACGGGCTCGCGAATGGCGTGCCGGTCACCGTGACGGTGACGGCACGCAACGACTTCGAGGTGGGCGAGGGGCGCACGAGCGATCCAGTCACCCCGTTCGCGGCCGCACCTAATCCGCCGCGCGATGTCACCGTGAGCAACGCTGCTGATCTCGGCGCCACCGTGTCGTGGCGAGCTCCGCAGGACAACGGCGTGGTGGTCACCGGCTACCGCGCAGTGGTCTTCCCGAATGGGGGTCAGTGCACGACGGGTGCCGACCAGTTGAGTTGTCGGGTCGAAGGGCTGGCCCTCGGTGGCAGGTATGTCGCCCAGGTCTTCGCACTGTCGGGACGAGGCGACTCCGTCCCCTCGCAGAACAGCACGGTCTTCACCGTCGTCGGCCTGTCCGACCCGGTCACCGACCTCATTGTGGAGCCGGCCCCCGAGGCCCTCACCGTGGCGTGGACGGCTCCGGAGAACACCGGCGGTCTACCTATCCAGGGATACACCGCGACCGCAGAGCCGGGCGGCGCCACCTGCAGCGTCCCCGGCGGCGCCTTCACCTGCGTCATCGACTCACTCCGTGATGACCGCGCCTACACGGTCACCGTGCGCGCCGTCACCGAGGCGGGCAACGGTCGACCTGCGACGTCAGAGGCGATCACCCCCAATCCTCCCCTCACCGCTACGACCGAGCCGCGTGACGTGACCGTGTCGGCCACTCCTGGAGGGGGCAGCGTGACCGCGCGCTGGCGAGCGCCCATCAACGACGGGGGCACCGCTGTGCTGAGTTATACGGCGACAGCCGATCCCGGTGGTGCCACCTGCACCACGGACGGCGCGGGTCGCTCCTGTGACATCGACGGTTTGGACGACGGCACGGCGTACCGCGTGGCTGTCGTCGCGACCAACGCGGTTGGTGACAGTGCCCCGGGCCACTCCGCTCGCTCGGCGACGCCGGGCCGTGTCCCGGATGCACCGAGGTTGACGGATCGGCGGCTGACGTCCAGCACCTCCGTCACCGTCTTCTGGACCCCGGGTGACGACGGTGGCAGTCCGATCACCGGCTACCGCGTCGTGGCGGAGGGCAACCGAACGTGTGAAGCGAGTACCCCGGTCCTCTCCTGCACCATCAGCGGCCTTGAGCCCGCGACGGAATACGAATTCCAGGTCCAGGCGGCTAATGACTTCGGCTTCGGTCCCTTGTCGCAGGTCCGGGTGTACCCCACCACGGTGGATGCGCCGGGATCGAACTGGAGCGCCCCGCGGTCGGTGACCTTGGCGCCGTACATCACCGCGGGCCGTCTGGTTGCCACCTGGGAGGAGCCGAGCGACGGCGCCCCTCGGCTCGGCTACGCGGTGTACTCCGCCATCACCGGTAACGAACTTTGCCCCGCATCCTTTGACCCTTCAGCATTGCAGTGCGTCTGGCAATCAGCGCTGGGCGTCCAGGAGGTGGTCTACGTCCGAGCGGTCGTGTCGAACACGGTGCAGGGTCTGCCTTCGGCGCCGTCGCAGCCGGCGGCCGCCCGTACGGTACCCGGGCCCCCGCGGGCGATCACCGCGCAGGCCGGAGCCCGGAGCGTGACGGTCAGTTGGAGTGCTCCGGTGCTTGATGGCGGCGCCGAGGTCACCGAGTACGCCGTTCGCCTGCAGCCCGACGGAGCCACCTGCACCACCGACGGTGACGGCCGCTCCTGCGTCATCGAGGGCCTGGAGCCCGATGTGACCTATCAGGCCTACGTGGCGGTAGCGAATGCCGCCGGCTGGAGTCAGTACGCCGGTGGCACCCAGGCGGCCACGGCCCGTCCCACCGTTGAATTCCCGGCGCCGCCGACCGGCGTCGTGGCGACGCCGGTCGTTCTCGGCGCCGAGTTCGGGGCGACGGTCACATGGAACGCGCCGGCCAGCGAAGGTGAGGTCCCGGTGACGGGCTACTTCGCGCGGGCCTTCTACGAAAATGCACAGGGCGACACAGTCCTAGACAACCGGTTGAGGTGCACCACCGAGGGTGCGCTCACCTGCACCATCTCCGGGCTCGCCAGGGACGTCGAGTACTGGGTCAAGGTTTATACGATTCCGCAGAACACCGGATCGGTCTCCGACGCGAGCCCCCGCTTCATCGCCGGTCCCGGCAACGCGACCGTGCCGGCGCCCGCGACCAATGTCACGGCAGCGGCCGGCAATGGCTCCGTCACGGTGACCTGGTTGCCGTCGGCCAACGATGGTGGCGCGGACATCCTGCGTCAGATCGTCCGTGCGTCCACCGGGCAACAGTTCGCCGTCGGGCCGTTTGTCTCCACGTACACCATGCGCGGCTTGACCAACGGCACGCCGTACACCTTCACGGTCACCTCGGTGAACGCGGTGGGCGAGACGACGTCACAGGACTCCAATGTTGCGACGCCGTCGGCCAACCCCGAGCCGCCGCCACCACCGGAGGCTCTCCCGGGAGCGCCGGGTCAGCCGAGCGGCGTCGGTGGTGATGGGATCGTCGAGTTGTCGTGGACCCCGGCCGAGACAGCCGCCGCAGATCAGGTGATCGGCTACCGGGTGCAGTACAAGCGAGAGGACGCGAATGCCTACACCATCGCCTTCGCCAACACGGGCTCGGCTCTGCCACGCGTCACCGTCCCCGGTCTGACCAACGGCAATCGCTACCTCTTCCGGGTGGCCGCGATCAATGCTGACGGTCAAGGGGGCTGGTCGCCGGTCTCGGCCGCGGTGATGCCGAGCGTGGCGGTGCCGGAGGCACCGGGTCGTCCGGTGGGTTCGGCGGGCAACGCGCAGGTGTCGCTGCAGTGGGATGCGCCGGCCTCCGATGGTGGTCGGGCGATCACCGGGTACGCCGTGCAGCGGTCGACCGACGGTCAGGTGTGGACGACGGCCATCGGCAACACGTCCTCCGATGGACGGACGGCGACTGTCACCGGGCTGACGAACGGCACGTCGTATGTCTTCCGGGTCGCGGCGATCAACACGTCGGGCCAGGGCCCGTGGTCGGAAGGTTCGGCAGCGGTCGCGCCGACCGCTCCGGCACCGCCGGCCCCGCCCGGTCCGCCGGTTCCACCCCCACCGCCTCCACCTCCGCCGGCCCCCGCCGGTCCGGGCGCAAATCCGCCGGCCGAGCCGCCGGTGACCATCGTTCCGGAGGATCCGCAACCCGGCCGTGTAGCGACGGCGCCTGATGCCCCCGAGGCGACGGCACTGGTGAAGTCCGCGCGGGTCGAGTGGACCGAGTCCACCAACCCCGGCTCGTCGGCCATCACCCACTACTGGGTGCAGGCCTACCCCGGCGGCCAGGGCTGCGAGGCCAGCAGCGATGACACGTTGGCCTGCATCGTGGAAGATCTGACCCCCGGTGTGGAGTACACCTTCACCGTCGAGGCGATCAATGGTGTCGGCTTCTCCCTCCCGAGCGCGCCCTCCAACGTCGTTGTCCCGAAGGATGAGGCGCAGGGCACCATCACGATCAAGGGCCAGCGCAAGAAGCCGACCCAGGTCATCGTGCGGGGTGTCGCTGAGAACATCGAGGTCGGCACCAAACTGACCCCGCGCTACAAGAAGACCACCGGCTCAAGCACGAAGGGCAAGTGGCAGCGCGGCAAGAAGGTCACCCTAAAGAGGGAGAACGGCAAGTTCGTCTTCAAGGTGAAGCTCAAGGCCAACCAGACGCTCACGGTCAAGGTGCTCGCGCCGGGTGGCATCAAGTCCAACACCATCAAGGTGGTACCGAAGTAATCTGCCTCCATGACTAAGGCCCGGGCTGCTGTCGCCGCGGTGACGGTGGTGCTGTGCCTCCTCTCCGGTGTGGGGGTGACGTCGGCAGCACCGAAGGTTGGGTCGCCGTGCGCGAAGGTGGGCAAGACGGTCACGACCGGGAAATGGGTATACACCTGCCGCAAGAAGAAGGGCCTGGGCAAGGTCTGGGTGCGCAAAGCGCGCCCGAATCCGACGGCGGCGAACGACGGTGAGATCGGATCTCTCGCGTTTGCCGCCACGGTCGGCGCGGAGCGCCCCCCACCTCCGGGAGCCACCGGGCTAGGACCGTGGGCGACCTCGATCGTGTTGAGCGAGTCGACCGAGGGAACGTCCTTCTCGGCTGGCCGCTCGATCATCGACCAGGCCGGCGTCCCGAACGTGCTGAGCCTGCCCGACGGCAGGCTCCTGGCGTACTTCGTCAGCTGGGCCCAGGACAACGTCATGGCCGTCGGCGTGCGTGATGATGCGGGCTGGAAGTTTTATCGCCTCGCGGTCGAGGGCCATGTGATCAGCCCGGGCGGCGCCAACGGAGTCGACCCGAGCGCGGTCCTGCTCCCGGACGGCAGCATTCGTCTGTTCTGGATGCAGCCTGGATCCGCCAAGGGCGCCTCGCAGGTCTACTCGGCCACGTCGTCCCCCGGATCAGCGCTGGGTGTGCGCTTCGTGGCCGATCACGGTGCACGCCTTGATGTCGGGGAGATGTTGTTCGACCCGACGGCGGCGTACTGCGGCGGACAGTGGTTCCTGTGGGCCAATGCGTCAGGTCGGACCGTGTTCGCCACCTCGGGCGATGGGCTGAACTTCACGGAGTCGCAGGCGCCGTCCGGATTGGGTGAGGCGTTCCCCTGGAGCGCCACCTGCCTGCCCGATGGCCGCGTGCGGCTCCTTGGATCTGTGGGCGACATCGCGGGAGCATCGTTCGTGGGAGATCTCGGCGGGTTCGCGTCGATTGGCGAATCGGTATTGCCGAGCGATGCTTTGCCGGACGCGGGTATGGCCCAGCTCGATGATGGTCGATGGGTGCTCGCGTACCTCGAAAGGATGTGACATGACCGACGTTCGTGCCGCGGTTCTCACCGCTCCGGGTCACTATGAGGTGCAGACCTTCCCGTGGCCCACGTTGCCCGAGGGCGCCGCCCTCATGCAGATGGAGATGGCCGGAATCTGTGGCACCGACAAGCACACCTACATGGGCGAGACCAAGCAGTACGCCGGCACCCCCGCGGAGACGGACACGCCCTTCCCGATCATTCAGGGCCACGAGAACGTCGGCGTCATCTCCGAGCTCGGGCCGCGATCTGCCGAGATTCTCGAGTTCTACGGGAAGCCGCTCAAGGTGGGTGACCGGGTGACGATGTGTCCCGACGTGGTATGCGGCCACTGCTACGAGTGCAAGCACGTCCTGGGATATGTGTGGTGCGAAAACAGCGTCTGCTACGGCAACTCCCTCACTTCAGCCGTGGCCCCGCATCTCTTCGGGGGCATGGCCGAGCAGATGTATCTGCGGCCTGACGCCTTCGTCTACAAGGTGCCGAGTGGACTGTCACCGCGAGTCGCCGTCCTCGCCGAACTCATGGCGTGCACGGCCTCGCTCGACAAGGTCAAGGAGTTCTCCTCGTACGCGATGGAGGGTTTCAACTCCGGTGACACCATCGTGATCATCGGCTCCGGACCGTTGGGACTGCTGCACATCGCGAAGGCCGACATGATGGGCGCCGGTCAGATCATCGCTACGGATCTCTCGGAGCACCGACTCGCCTTTGCCAAGCGGTGCGGTGCCGAGGTCACGATGAATGTCTCCACCACCGAGGCGGAGGATCGCATCGCCGAAGTCATGCGACTGACCGGTGGTCGTGGTGCGGATGTGGTGCTGCACATGGCGAACACCCCGGCCTCTTTCGTCGAAGGCATCGAGATGCTCAAGCGCGGCGGCATGATGCTGGAGATGGGCAACTTCGCGGACACCGGCGAGATCACCATGAACGTCCACCGCCACGTGTGCAGCAAGAACATCCGGCTCATCGGCATCACGAACCACCCCTCCACCGGATATGGGCCGGCCCTGCGACTTCTCGAGCGCTACGCCGATCGCTATCCGTTCGATGAGTTCGTCAGCCATGAGTTCGGGCTCGCCGATGCGGACCTGGCGCTGCACACCTCGATGAGTCCTGAGAGTCTGAAGGTCGTGATCAACCCGGCACTGGGCTGAAGGAGACGCAGTGGACTTTGCTCTCGATGACCGCACCCTCGAATTGCGGGATGCCCTGCAGGGGTTCCTCACGGATGAGATTCGCCCCGCCGAGCCAGTCTTCGCCCAGCAACTCTCCGAACTCGACGATCGCTGGGCGTGGAGCCGTGCGCCGATTCTCAAGCAACTCCAGCAACGGGCCCGCGAGTTGGGTCTGTGGAATGCGTTCCTGCCGGGGGAGCGGGGCGCCGGTCTCACGAATCTTCAGTACGCCACCCTGGCCGAACTAAGTGGCCGCAGCATGCATCTGGCCCCGCCAGCAATGAACTGCGCGGCACCGGACACCGGCAACATGGAGGTGCTCGCCGAGTTCGGCACCCCCGAGCAGCAGGAGCGGTGGCTCGAGCCGTTGCTCGCGGGGGAGATCCGCTCTGGCTTTGCCATGACCGAACCGGCCGTGGCTTCCTCGGACGCCACGAACATCACCACGTCCATCACCCGGGATGGCAGCGAGTACGTCATCAACGGGGTCAAGTGGTGGACGACCGGGGCGATGAATCCCGACTGCGCGATCTTCATCGTGATGGGTAAGACCGACCCGAACGCCGATCGGCACCGTCAACAGAGCCAGATTCTCGTGCCCCGCGACACCCCCGGCGTCATCGTGGAGCGGCCACTGAGCGTCTTCGGATACGACGATCACAGTCATGGTGGCCACGCGGTAGTGCGCTTCGAGGATGTGCGTGTCCCGGCGACCAACATCATCGGTGTCGAAGGCGCCGGTTTTGCCATCGCACAGGCCCGGCTAGGGCCCGGCCGAATCCACCACTGCATGCGTTCGATCGGGGTTGCCGAGATGGCCATTGAGGCGATGTGCGCACGCGCCGATGAGCGTGTCACCTTCGGCAAGCCACTCGCTGAGCAGGGAGTCATCCGCACCTGGATTGCCGAGTCCCGGGTGCGACTCGAACAACTGCGTCTGCTGGTCCTGAAAACCGCTTGGCTCATGGACACCGTGGGCAATAAGGGCGCGCGCACGGAAATCCAGGCGATCAAGATTGCGACACCGCGCACGGTTGAGTGGATCTTGGACAAGGCGATCCAAGTGCACGGCGGCGGCGGAGTCAGCGACGACTTCCCGCTGGCCGAGGCATTCGCGGGCATCCGCACCCTGCGTCTGGCCGACGGCCCGGACGAGGTACATCTCGATTCGCTGGCCCGCTATGAACTGCGTCAGCAGGCCAAGGCGCGGTCCGGCGACGCCTAGCGCACTAGACGTCGAGGTAGTGCACCCCGGTGAGTTCCTCACTCACCGTCCATAGCCTGCTTGCTGCCGCATCGTCCTGAGCGGCCTTCGACATGCCTACGAGCTTCGGATGCCCACGCGTTTCGCCGATCCCACTCGGCCCGGCGTAGGAACCGTTGGCGATGTCAGGGGCGGTGGCGACGTAGAGCGTGGGCAGCGCACCCATCTCTGCGCTCTGGGCCATGACCTTGTTGGCGACACCCATGAGGCGGGCCTCCCAGGACCGGCCGCGCATTTCCGGACCGACCGCTTGTAGGTGGGTGCTCGCGTAGCCGGGGTGTGCAGCGACGGAAATCGTCGGCAGATCCGCCTCGCGCAGACGCTTCGCCAGTTCGCGCATGAAGAGCAGGTTGGCGAGTTTGCTCTGTCCGTAGGCGCTCCAGGTGCCGTATTTCTTGTCCCCCATGAGGTCATCGAAGTTCATCCGACCGAAGCGGTGCGCACCGGAGGCGACACCGACCACGCGCGAGGCGGGCCGCAGGGCACCGAGCAGGCGTCCGGTGAGCGCGAAGTGGCCGAGGTGGTTCGTGCCGAACTGCATCTCGAACCCGTTCACCGTCTGCCGCTTCGGGATGGCCATGACTCCGGCGTTGTTGATGAGCAGGTCCAGGCCGTCCGGGTGGGCTTCGCGCCACAGCCAGGCGAACTCGTCGACCGAGGCCAGGTCGGCGAGATCGAGGCGCCGCACCTCCAGCGCTGCATCCGGGGACGTCTCCCGAATGAGGTCCGCTGCCTGCTCGCCCTTGTCCGCGTCCCGAACGGCCAGGGTGACCTCGGCCCCGTGAGCGGCGAGGGCTCGCGCGGTCTCCAGGCCCAGGCCGGAGTTGGCGCCGGTCACGATGGCGCGTCGGCCGGTCAGGTCAGGGATGTCGTTCGCAGTCCAGCTCATAGGGCCATCCAATAGGGGTGGAGGCATGGACGCACCTTCGGGTGTCGCATCGTGGTGCACCATGTGATGGCGCACCGGCGGGGTGGGGCCTCGATTTCCGGGGTGCCCGGGCGGGCGTGTACGCTTCCGCAGGCTGCAGGAGCACGGCAACGGGCTCCTCGGCGCCCCTTTAGCTCAGTCGGCAGAGCGTCTCCATGGTAAGGAGAAGGTCTACGGTTCGATTCCGTAAAGGGGCTCGACCGGTCCTGGCTCCTGCCGAGGCCGATCGCACGAGGGCGGAGTAGCTCAGCCTGGCAGAGCAAGCGGCTCATAATCGCTGTGTCGCCGGTTCAAGTCCGGCCTCCGCTACAACCGCGGCAAACGCCGCACCGCCACAGTAAGGCGTCCACCCCGGGCGCCGGCACGACCGAGGAGGGCCCCGTGGCCAGCAAGTCAGCAGACGTCCGTCCGAAGATCACCATGGCGTGCCAGGACTGCAAGAACCGCAACTACATCACCAAGAAGAATCGGCGCAACGATCCCGATCGCCTTGAGGTGAACAAGTACTGCCCGACGTGCAACAAGCACACGGTGCACAAGGAGACCCGCTGACGCTGAACGCCGATCTCGTCGGCCGCACCTACCCCCCTACGGCACCGTACGTCGTGGGGCGGGAGAAGGTCCGCGAGTTCGCGTCGGCGATTGGCGATGCCAATCCCGCGTACACCGATGTGGCCGCAGCTCAAGCGCTCGGCTACTCGGACGTCATTGCGCCGCCCACCTTCGCCTTCGTCGTGTCGTACGCCGGCACGGCGTTGGCTGCCGCTGATCCGGACCTTGGTCTGGACTACTCACGCGTGGTCCACGGCGAGCAGCGCTTCGCCTACACGCGTCCGATCGTGGCCGGTGACGCACTCGTCGCCAAGGCGACCATCGAGGCCATTCGCGCCGTCGCCGGCAACGACATCCTCACGACTCGTGTGGATCTGGAGACCGAAGATGGTGACCCGGTGGTCAGCACTGTCACTGTGATTGTCGCCCGAGGAACCGCCGAGGAGGACTCGTGAGTCCCGCGGCAGACGTGGGTGCCGAGGTCGGCACCGAACTTCCGGCACAGTCCTTCCCCGTCACGCGAGCGTCCCTGGTGCGCTATGCGGGCGCGTCGGGTGACTTCAACCCGATTCACTGGAACGAGCGCTTCGCTCTCGAGGTTGGCCTGCCCAACGTCATCGCACACGGCATGTTCACGATGGCCGAGGCAGTCCGCGTCGTCACCGACTGGCTTGGCGACCCGGGCCGACTTGAGTCCTACTCGGTGCGATTCACGCGGCCGGTCCCCGTTCCCGACGACGACACCGGCACCGTGATCGAAGTAACGGGCAAGGTCACCGAGCTCCTCGACGAGGGCCGTGCCAAGGTCATGCTCACCGCGACGCACGAGGGACAGAAGATCCTTGGCAACGCGGTGGCCATCGTCCGTCTGGCGTGACCGTGCTCGCCGATCTCACCACGCTGCGAGTGGGCGGCCCGGCAGCGCGCATCGTCGAGGCCACGTCCCCCGAGGAGGTTGTCTCCGTCGTGCGCGCGGCGGATCAAGCCGGGGAACCCCTGCTCGTCCTGGGCGGCGGCAGCAACGTGGTCATCGGCGACGACGGGTTCGCGGGCACGGTGGTGCTCATGCGTTCACGCGGGGTCGAAGTGACCGTCGACGGATGCGCGGGTGCCTGGGTGGGGCTTGCCGCTGGCGAAGTGTGGGATGAGGTTGTTGCGCGCGCTGTCGATGAGGAGTGGAGCGGCATCGAGGCCCTGTCCGGGATCCCCGGACTCGCGGGGGCAACCCCGATTCAGAACGTGGGTGCCTACGGGGCGGAGATCAGTGACGTCCTCGCGCGGGTGACGGCGTACGACCGGCGCACCGGGCGTGTAGACGTGATCCCCGTCGGTGATTGTCAGTTGTCGTATCGGAACTCCATGTTCAAAAGTGAGCCGGGTCGATACGTCGTCTTGGCGGTGACGTTGCAGTTGCCGCTCGGATCGCTCTCAGCGCCGATTCGGTACGCCGAGCTCGCCGGCACGCTCGGTGTCGAGGTGGGGCAGCGGGCGCCAACTAGCCGAGTGCGCGAAGCTGTCCTGGAATTGCGTCGATCCAAAGGCATGGTGCTCAATACGTCCGACCATGACACGTGGAGCGTGGGGTCCTTCTTCACGAATCCGATCGTCTCGGCTTCGGATGTTGCTGACCTTCCCGAGGATGCGCCGCGTTGGTCCGCAAACGATCCAACCGCGTTGGATGGCGCCGCCCGGGTGAAGCTCAGTGCCGCATGGCTGGTTCAGCAAGCGGGCTTTGATCGCGGCTTCACGCTCGATGGTCGCGCGGGCCTATCGACAAAACACACGTTGGCCATCACCAATCGCGGTGGCGCCAGTGCCGCGGACATCATGGGCCTGGCCGACCACATCCGCGCGGGCGTACAGGGTCGCTTCGGCATCGAACTCGTTCCCGAGCCCACCGTCCTGCCCTAACCCGCCGAGTGCGCATCTGCGCACGGGTTTTGGGCGAAATGCCCGCACACACGTGCGCACTCGCGGGAGGGAGGCGCTCCCTAACGAGCCTCGGCGAGGAGCGCGGCCATGCGGCCGACGCCCTCTGTGATGTCAGCGTCGCTGGTCGCGTAGGACAGTCGCAAGTAGCCCGGCGTGCCGAAGGCCTCGCCGGGGACGACCGCGACCTCGGCCTCATCGAGGATCACTCCGGCAAGAGCGGCGGACGTCGTCGGTCGCTGCCCGCGGATCTGCTTGCCCAGAACACCCTTAACGCTCGGGTAGACGTAGAACGCGCCCTCGGGAGTGGGGCAATCGACTCCGGGGATTGCCGAGAGCAACTCCACGATTAGACGGCGTCGCCGATCGAAAGCTACCTTCATCTCGTCGACAGCTGAGAGATCGCCGGATACGGCGGCGATCGCCGCGACCTGGGAGACGTTCGCGACGTTGGACGTGGCATGCGACTGAAGGTTGGCTGCTGCCTTGATGACATCGGTGGGCCCGACCATCCAGCCGACTCGCCAACCGGTCATGGCGTAGGTCTTCGCCACCCCGTTGACCACGACACAGCGGTCGGCAATTTCCGGCACCAGCACCGGCATGGAGGCGAACTCGGCATCGCCGTAGACGAGGTGCTCGTAGATCTCGTCGGTCACGACCCAGATCCCGTGCTCGGCAGCCCAGCGCCCGATCTCGGCAACCTGCTCGGGGGAGTACACCGCGCCCGTCGGGTTGGACGGAGACACGAAGACCAGCAGTTTGGTCCGGTCTGTGCGCGCGGCCTCAAGCTGATCGACTGTTGCTCGGTAGCCGCTGTCTTCGGTGGTCTGGACGATCACCGGCACACCACCGGCCAATTGGATCGACTCGGGGTACGTCGTCCAGTACGGCGCGGGGAGGATCGCTTCATCGCCAGGATCAAGCAGGGCGGCGAAGGTGTTGTAGAGCGCCTGTTTGCCGCCATTGGTGACCAGGACCTGGCCCGCGGTCACGTCGTAGCCGCTGTCCCGCAGGGTCTTGGCCGCGATGGCCTCGCGCAGTTCGGGAAGGCCGGCCGCAGGCGTGTAGCGGTGCCAGCGTGGGTCCCGACAGGCGGCCACGGCCGCCTCGACGATGTAGTCGGGCGTGGGGAAGTCCGGTTCGCCCGCGCCAAACCCGATGACCGGTCGCCCGGCGGCCTTGAGCGCCTTGGCTTTTGCGTCCACGGCCAAGGTGGCCGATTCGGAAATGCTGCCGATCCTGCGCGAGATGCGTTCCATGGAGGAAGTCAATCAGGCGGAGGCGCGCGCATCTGCACGTGCCTTCGCGGGGGCGAATTGGACCGGGGACGAGCCATCCGCGTAGACTCCCGGGGCCGGTGGCTTTCCACCCGTGCGCGAGCCTGCCCAGGCAGGTGTGCTCGGGTGTGACTGCTGCCTGAGGGCCGTAGCTCAATTGGTAGAGTCCCGGTCTCCAAAACCGGTGGTTGGGGGTTCGAGTCCCTCCGGCCCTGCGCTATGCACGACCCGCTGGGCCAAGGGGCCAAGCGCGACGACAGGAGGATGCGGTGAGCGAGACCCGCAGCGACGCCGGTCTGTCCATCTTCGGACGGCTCGCCCTCTTCCTGCGTCAGGTGGTAGCCGAACTCCGCAAGGTGATCTGGCCCACCCGCAAGGAGCTCGTGACCTACACCATCGTGGTCATCGTCTTCGTCACCATCATGGCGGGGATCGTGGCCGGGCTGGACTACATCTTCACCCGAGGGGTGCTCCTCATCTTTGGATGAGGAACCTATTTCAGGAGTCATTAACCCGTGACGGACATGCCCACGACCGACCCCACCGAGGCCGACGCCCCGGCGGTTCCTGCTGTCGTGTTCCAGGGGGAGACGGCCGAGCCTGAGCAGGTGTTCGCCGTCGATGAGGCCGGAACAGCCGTCGACGAGGGCGATGCTGTAGAGGTTGACGCCGAGGAGATCGTCGCCGTCGACGACAGCGATTCCGCTGAGGTTGTCGCCGAGATCGTCGAGGTGGACGAGGTTCCTGCGGACGACTCCGTTGAGGCTGTGGTGGACATCGAAGGGGTGGACGTCGAAGTCGAGGACGAGGTCGATCCGATCGAGGCCTTCCGTGAGCAGATGCGCTTGTCGGCAGGTGACTGGTTCGTCATCCACTCCTACGCCGGCTACGAGAACCGCGTCAAAAACAACCTGGAGACCCGTATCACGACCCTCAACATGGAGGACTACATCTTCCAGGTCGAGGTGCCGATGGAAGAGGTCACAGAGATTAAGCAGGGCCAGCGCAAGCTGGTGCGCCGGACCAAGTTCCCCGGATACGTCCTGGTGCGCATGGACCTCACCGATGAGTCCTGGGGCGCCGTTCGCCACACCCCCGGGGTGACCGGATTCGTCGGCCACGGGCATCAGCCCGCACCGCTCTCCCTCGACGAGGTCGTTAACATCCTGGCTCCCGCACCCGAGCGCAAGGCCGGTGCCGCCGCGTCTGCGGGTGCGACCGCCTCCGGTTCTGGTGCTGCCGCGGCAGCAGAGATCCACGTGGACTTCTCCGTCGGCGACTCGGTTACCGTTGTAGACGGCCCGTTCGCCACCCTGCACGCCACAGTCTCCGAGATCAATATCGAGGCCCAGAAGGTCACCGGCCTGGTCGAGATCTTCGGTCGCGAGACCCCCGTCGAGCTGGCCTTCAGCCAGATCCAGAAGAACTAGTAACGAGGAAACAGACCATGGCTCCCAAGAAGAAGATCGCCGGCATGATCAAGTTGCAGATCCAGGCCGGCCAGGCGAACCCGGCCCCCCCGGTGGGTCCGGCGCTCGGCCAGCACGGCGTCAACATCATGGATTTCTGCAAGGCCTACAACGCGGCGACCGAGGGTCAGCGCGGCCAGGTCATCCCCGTCGAGATCACCGTCTACGAGGACCGGTCCTTCGACTTCACCTTGAAGACGCCGCCGGCGGCCAAGCTCATCCTCAAGGCCGCGGGCCTGGAGAAGGGCTCGGGCAACGTGCCCCGCGTCATGGCCGGCACCATCACTCGAGCGCAGGTGCGCGAGATCGCCGAGACGAAGATGCCCGACCTCAACGCCAACGACGTCGACGCTGCGATGAAGATCATCGAGGGCACCGCGCGGCAGATGGGTGTCACCGTCAGCGAGTGACGGCCCGCCGCAACCAACAGACCACCGCTACGCCGTAGCGGTCGTGGGAGGACCGAGCGCGGTCCGTACACCACACCTCCAATAAGCACAGGGAGCAGAACATGAAGCGCAGCAAGGCATACCGCCAGGCGATGGAACTCATCGACCCCGAGCGTCTGTACAGCCCCGCCGCAGCGGTGGCCATCGCCAAGCAGACGGCGAAGACCAAGTTCGACCCGACGGTCGAGGTGTCGATGCGTCTCGGTGTCGACCCCCGCAAGGCCGACCAGATGGTGCGCGGCACGGTCAACCTGCCGCATGGCACCGGCAAGACCGCTCGCGTCATCGTCTTCGCCAACGGCGAGAAGGCCGAGGAAGCTCGCGCGGCGGGTGCCGATGAGGTGGGCGGCGACGAGCTCATCGATCGGGTGGCCGGTGGCTGGACCGACTTCGACGCGGCCGTGTCGACCCCGGACCTCATGGGCAAGGTTGGTCGCCTGGGCAAGGTGCTCGGCCCGCGTGGTCTGATGCCCAACCCGAAGACCGGCACCGTCACCATGGACGTCGCCAAGGCTGTCGACGACATCAAGGGCGGCAAGATCGAGTTCCGCGTCGACAAGAACTCCAACATGAACTTCCCCATCGGTCGGGCCTCCTTCACCGAGGAGCAGCTCGCCGACAACTACGTTGCCGCGCTCGAGGAGATCCTGCGCGCCAAGCCGTCGTCGGCGAAGGGACGCTTCATCAAGAAGGTCACCGTCTCCACGACGATGGGCCCGGGCATCCCGGTCGACCCGCAGGCCACCAAGGCCGGCGCGGCGGGCGACGCCGAGTAACACCCCGCACCACGGAGTTCGTCTCCCCAAGCAGCACCCGTTTTGACGTACGGGCCGCCAGGCCCGTACCCTCACCACGACCGAAGACCGTCGGTTCTGGCCCGCGAGGGCTGGACTAAGGACCCGGCACCACCACGGTGCCACCCGGGTCGCCTGCGCAGGTGATCGCCATCTTGGCGCCCCGCCTGCGCGCGCGACTCATGATCGCCAGCGGCCCGCAAGGGCCGAACGACGCAGAGCAGGAGGACGCATGGCGCGCTCAGACAAGGAAGACGCAGTCGCTGAACTCGCGGAGGAGTTTCGCACTTCGTCGGCCGCTGTGCTCACCGAGTACCGAGGCCTCACGGTCGCCCAGATCACGGCGCTTCGCCGTTCGCTCAAGGGCGTGGCCAACTACGCGGTGACCAAGAACACCCTCACCAAGATCGCCGCCCGCGAGGCCGGGATCGAGGGTCTTGATGACCTCCTCACCGGCCCCACGGCCATCGCCTTCATCAAGGGTGACCCGGTCGAGGGCGCCAAGAGCCTCAAGGAGTTCGCCAAGGACAACGCGCTCCTGGTGCTGAAGGCCGGCTACATGGACGGACGCATCCTGGATGCGGCCGACATCAAGAAGCTCGCCGATCTCGAGTCGCGCGAGGTTCTGCTGGCCAAGTTGGCCGGCGCGATGAAGGCTTCCATGAGCCAGGCGGCTGCGCTGTTCGTGGCGCCGCTCTCCCAGGCAGCCCGCACGGTCGAGGCGCTGCGCGTCAAGGCCGAGGCCGACCCCTCCGTGATCGGAGGCGCCGGCGCGGCACCGGAGTCCGTGGCCGAGAAGGTCGAAGAGGCCGTGGCCGAGGTCGTCGACAAGGTCGAAGAAGTCGTGGCGGATGTCGTTGAGTCGGTCGAGGAGGCCGTCGAGGGCATTGCGCACAAGGTCGAGGAGGCTCTGCACCACGGGGTCGACGAGACACCCGAGTCCACCACTGAAACCGAGGGCTGAAGCCCACCCACAGCCCGCCGGGTCGGCGGGCAACCCCCGGCCCTCGGCCGGTTCATGAAAGGACGCCACCATGGCGAAGATGAGCACCGACGATCTGCTCGACGTGTTCAAGGAGATGACCCTCATCGAGCTCTCTGAGTTCGTGAAGGCCTTCGAGGAGACCTTTGAGGTCACCGCGGCTGCCCCGGTGGCGGTTGCAGCGGCAGCCCCGGCGGCTGGCGGCGGCGACGCTGGCGGTGGCGCGGCTGATCAGGATGAGTTCGACGTCATCCTCGAGGCCGGTGGCGACAACAAGATCCCCGTCATCAAGGAGGTGCGCGCGCTCACCAGCCTCGGCCTGAAGGAGGCCAAGGATCTGGTCGAGGGTGCACCCAAGCCGGTTCTGGAGAAGGTCAACAAGGAGACCGCCGACAAGGCCAAGGAGGCCCTCGAGGCCGCTGGCGCCACGGTCACCGTCAAGTAGTTTCTGCTTCCCACCCGCGGCGTCCTCACGTCGTCGGGTGGCAGCGCGCAGAGGGGTCCCTACGGGGGCCCCTTTGTCGTGCCTGGTCAGCCGGTGGCTAGTGCGGCGCCGCCGGGCCCGATTTCCTGTCCCGCCTGCCAGGCATGTCCGAATTGCGGACCGTTCCGGCAACGGCACGGTCACAATTGCCGTGTTGTGGCTTGACTCTCGACCGATCGCAAGTCACGATCATCGCGCACCAACTCACCCCCCGGGGTCACCAACCCCGCGGATGATGAGTCGATGAGCGCGAGGAGCACCGCCCGCAGGAACTGTCACCTGCGTAGGGGAGGGTGTGGCCGCTGAGGCCACCGCCCCGGAGTGGTCCCCTCGCCTCGAGGACCATCGTTCGAGCAAGGGGAGGGGTCGACAGCGGTATGCCCATCGGGTATGCTGCCTCTTTGCGCTGCTCTCCACCGGTTTGACACCGGCGCTGCCGCGCGCCCCAAGGCCGCCAGCCATGGCGGACTGGACGAACTGGAAGGACCCCTCTTGGCCGCCTCGCGCACCACCGCCCTGTCCCCCCAGCTGCACCGCGCATCCTTCGCCAAAATTCGCGAGCCCCTCGGCGTTCCCAACCTCCTTGCCCTACAGACGGCCAGTTTTGACTGGTTGCTCGGCAATGACGCGTGGCGTGCCCGGGTCGAGGCCGCGTTGGCCGAGGGCCGCAAGGATGTGCCCACGACCTCGGGACTGGAGGAGATCTTCGAAGAGATCAGCCCCATCGAGGACTTCGCCCAGATGATGTCCCTGTCGTTCCGGGACCACCGCTTCGAACCGCCGAAGTACACCGCTGAGCAGTGCATGGAGAAGGACTTCACCTACGCCGCTCCGCTGTTCGTCACCGCCGAGTTCATGAACAACGAGACCGGTGAGATCAAGTCCCAGACCGTCTTCATGGGTGAGTTCCCGCTGATGACGGACAAGGGCACCTTCATCATCAACGGCACCGAGCGTGTCGTTGTCTCCCAACTCGTGCGCTCCCCGGGCGTCTACTTCGAGCGCACGCCGGACAAGACCAGCGACCGTGACGTCTACGTCGCGAAGATCATCCCGAGCCGTGGTGCATGGCTGGAGTTCGAGGTCGACAAGAAGGACCTCGTCGGCGTGCGCGTGGATCGCAAGCGCAAGCAGCCGGTGACGATCTTCCTCAAGGCTTTGGGTTGGACCAGCGAGGAAATCCGTGAGCGTTTCGGCGCCTTCGACTCCATCATGCAGACCCTCGAGAAGGATCACGTCGAGACGCAGGACGAGGCGCTTCTTGACCTCTACCGCAAGCTCCGCCCGGGCGAGCCCCCCACGCTGGAGAACGCCAAGGCGCTGCTGGAGAACTTCTACTTCAACTCCAAGCGCTACGACCTCGCGAAGGTCGGCCGCTACAAGGTCAACAAGAAGCTCGGGCTCGACGAGGCGCTCAGTCAGAGTGTCCTGTCCCGCGAGGACATCGCCGCCACGATCGAATACCTCGCACGGCTCCATGCCGGCGAGACTGTGGCGCAGGCTCCGCGCGGCGAAATCCAGATCGAGACTGACGACATCGACCACTTCGGCAATCGCCGCCTGCGCACCGTGGGCGAGTTGATTCAGAACCAAATCCGCACCGGCCTGTCCCGGATGGAGCGCGTCGTTCGCGAGCGCATGACCACCCAGGACGTCGAGGCGATCACGCCGCAGACGCTGATCAACATCCGCCCGGTGGTGGCCTCGATCAAGGAATTCTTCGGCACCTCCCAGTTGTCCCAGTTCATGGATCAGACCAACCCGCTCGCCGGTCTGACCCACAAGCGTCGCCTGTCGGCTCTTGGCCCCGGTGGTTTGTCCCGCGAGCGCGCCGGCTTCGAGGTGCGCGACGTACACCCGTCTCACTACGGCCGCATGTGCCCGATCGAGACCCCTGAGGGTCCCAACATTGGACTCATCGGCTCCCTGTCGACCTACGGGCGCGTCAACGCGTTCGGTTTCGTAGAGACGCCGTACCGCAAGGTCGTCGGTGGCCGCGTCACCGATCAGATTGACTACCTCACCGCTGACGAGGAGGACCTGCACGTCATCGCGCAGGCCAACGCCGTCATCGGCGAGGACAGCCGGTTTGCCGAGGATCGCGTTCTGGTCCGCCGCAAGGGTGGCGAGGTCGACTACGTGACCGGGGACGACGTGGACTACATGGACGTCTCCCCGCGTCAGATCTGGTCTGTTGCGACTGCCATGATCCCCTTCCTCGAGCACGACGACGCCAATCGCGCTCTCATGGGTTCAAACATGCAGCGCCAGGCGGTGCCGCTCCTGCGCTCGGAGGCTCCGCTCGTGGGCACCGGCATGGAGTTCAACGCCGCCTATGACGCGGGTGACATCATCACGGCGACCAAGGCCGGCGGAGTCACCGAGGTTTCTGCCGACCTGATCGTCGTCGCCAACGATGACGGCACGACGACGTCGTACCGCCTGCAGAAGTTCCAGCGGTCCAACCAGGGCACCAGCTACAACCAGCGCCCGATCGTGTCCGAGGGTGACCGGGTCCTGGAGGGCCAGGTCCTCGCTGACGGACCGTCGACCGATCTCGGTGAGATGGCCCTCGGCAAGAACCTGCTCGTGGCCTTCATGCCCTGGGAGGGTCACAACTACGAGGACGCGATCATCCTGAGCCAGCGCCTGGTGCAGGACGACGTGCTCAGTTCGATCCACATCGACGAGCACGAGATCGACGCCCGCGACACCAAACTTGGTCCCGAGGAGATCACCCGCGATCTGCCGAACGTGTCCGAGGAAGTACTCGCCGATCTCGACGATCGCGGCATCATCCGCATCGGCGCCGACGTTGTGCCCGGCGACATCCTGGTGGGCAAGGTCACGCCCAAGGGCGAGACCGAACTCACGCCTGAGGAGCGCCTGCTGCGCGCGATCTTCGGCGAGAAGGCTCGCGAGGTTCGCGACACCTCGCTCAAGGTCCCGCACGGCGAGTCCGGCAAGGTCATCGGAGTTCGCGTCTTCGATCGCGATGAGGGTGACGAGTTGCCTCCGGGCGTCAACCGCCTCGTGCGCGTCTACATCGCGCAGAAGCGCAAGATCACCCAGGGCGACAAGCTCGCCGGACGCCACGGGAACAAGGGTGTGATCGCCAAGATCCTGCCGGTCGAGGACATGCCGTTCTTGCCCGACGGCACCCCCGTGGACGTTGTGCTCAACCCGCTTGGTGTCCCCGGCCGCATGAACGTCGGCCAGATCCTGGAGACCCACCTCGGCTGGGTGGCGGCCACTGGCTGGGAAGTCGATCCCTCCGATGCTCGCGCGGCCAACCTGCCCGAGGAGGTGCGCAGCGGCGAGCCCGGCACGCGCCTGGCCACCCCCGTCTTCGACGGCGCCCGTGAGCAGGAACTCTCGCTAGTCCTGGCGTCCACCATCCCCGCCGAGTCCGGTGAGCGACTGGTTGGTTCCGATGGCAAGGCCAGCCTGTTCGACGGACGTACCGGTGAGCCCTTCCCGGGCCGCTTCACCGTGGGCTACATCTACATCCTCAAGCTCCTGCACTTGGTGGACGACAAGATTCACGCTCGTTCCACCGGGCCGTACTCGATGATCACCCAGCAGCCGCTGGGCGGTAAGGCGCAGTTCGGCGGTCAGCGCTTCGGTGAGATGGAGGTGTGGGCCCTCGAGGCCTATGGTGCGGCGTACGCGCTGCAGGAACTCCTCACCATCAAGTCCGATGACGTCCTGGGTCGCGTGAAGGTTTACGAGGCCATCGTCAAGGGGGAGAACATCCCCGAACCCGGCATCCCGGAGTCCTTCAAGGTCCTCGTCAAGGAGATGCAGTCCCTGTGCCTGAACGTCGAGGTGCTCTCCGGGGACGGCGTCGCCATCGAGATGCGTGACACGGACGACGACGTCTTCCGTGCCGCTGAGGAACTCGGCATCGACCTGTCCCGGCGCGAGCCGGCCAGTGTCGAAGAGGTCTAGCACCTCCACCACAGACATTCCACGACCCGACGAGGCAAAGGACTAACTCAGGTGCTTGACGTCAACTTCTTCGATGACCTTCGCATCGGCTTGGCAACCGCGGACGACGTTCGCACGTGGTCGCACGGCGAGGTGAAGAAGCCCGAGACGATCAACTACCGCACGCTCAAGCCGGAGAAGGATGGCTTGTTCTGCGAGAAGATCTTCGGGCCCACCCGCGATTGGGAGTGCTACTGCGGCAAGTACAAGCGCGTGCGCTTCAAGGGCATCATCTGTGAGCGTTGCGGCGTCGAGGTGACCCGCGCGAAGGTTCGCCGTGAGCGCATGGGTCACATCGAGCTTGCCGCTCCAGTGACACACATCTGGTACTTCAAGGGTGTCCCGAGCCGCCTGGGCTACCTGCTCGACCTGGCGCCCAAGGACCTCGAGAAGGTCATCTACTTCGCGGCGTACATGATCACCAGCGTCGACGAGGAGGGCCGCCACGAGATGCTGCCCAGCCTCGAGGCCGACCTGAGCGCCGAGAAGGCGGGCATCGCGAAGCGCCGCGACGCAGACATTGAGGCGCGAGCGCAAAAGCTCGAGGCCGACCTCGCCGAGCTCGAGGCCGAGGGTGCCAAGGCGGACGTGCGTCGCAAGGTGCGCGAGTCCGGCGAGCGCGAGATGGCGGCCTTGCGCCGCCGCTCGGACGCGGAGATCGATCGCCTCGACAAGGTGTTCGATCGCTTCCGCAGCCTCAAGGTTCAGGACCTCGAGGGCGACGAGATGCTCTACCGCGAAATGCGCGACCGTTATGGCCGCTGGTTCGACGGTGGCATGGGCGCCGCCGCGATCCAGAAGCGCCTGGAGAACTTCGATCTCGAGGCCGAGGCGGAGATCCTTCGCGACACCATCGCCAATGGCAAGGGCCAGCGCAAGGCTCGCGCGCTCAAGCGACTCAAGGTCGTGTCGGCGTTCCTCAACACGACCAACTCCCCGCGCGGCATGGTCCTCGACGCCATCCCCGTTATCCCGCCGGACCTGCGCCCCATGGTCCAGCTTGATGGTGGCCGCTTCGCGACAAGCGATCTCAATGATCTCTACCGTCGCGTCATCAACCGCAACAACCGCCTCAAGCGACTGCTCGACCTCGGCGCTCCAGAGATCATCGTCAACAACGAGAAGCGCATGCTTCAGGAGGCTGTTGACGCGCTGTTCGACAACGGTCGTCGTGGTCGTCCGGTCACCGGTCCGGGCAATCGTCCGCTGAAGTCGCTTTCGGACATGCTCAAGGGCAAGCAGGGCCGCTTCCGTCAGAACCTGCTCGGCAAGCGTGTGGACTACTCCGGCCGCTCAGTCATCGTCGTCGGCCCGCAGCTGCAACTGCACCAGTGTGGTCTGCCCAAGCAAATGGCGCTGGAGCTCTTCAAGCCCTTCGTCATGAAGCGCTTGGTCGACCTCAACCACGCGCAGAACATCAAGAGCGCCAAGCGCATGGTCGAGCGTTCGCGCCCCGTTGTGTGGGATGTCCTCGAAGAGGTCATCGCGGAGCATCCGGTGCTGCTCAACCGTGCACCCACGCTCCACCGCCTTGGCATCCAGGCCTTCGAGCCGCAGCTCATTGAGGGCAAGGCCATTCAGATTCATCCGCTGGTCTGTACGGCGTTCAACGCCGACTTCGATGGTGACCAGATGGCGGTGCATCTCCCGCTGTCGGCAGAGGCGCAGGCAGAGGCCCGCATCCTCATGCTGTCCAGCAACAACATCCTGTCTCCGGCCAACGGTCGTCCGATCACGACGCCGACGCAGGACATGGTGCTGGGCATCTACAACCTCACCATGGCCGTTCCGGTCGAGGGAGACGAGATTCCGGCGTTCTCCTCGCTGTCGGAAGCGGTCATGGCATATGACCGGGGCCTGCTCGCGCTTCAGCAGTCGGTGCGTCTGCGTCTGACGGACGTGACGCCGCCGCAGGGCTGGACCGCGCCGGAGGACTGGGAGCCGGGCGATGCCTTCGTCCTGCAGACCACCCTGGGTCGCGCGATTTTCAACGAGGCGCTGCCCGAGGACTTCCCTTACGTCGACTACCAGGTCGACAAGAAGCAACTCGGTGCGCTGGTTAACCAGCTCGCCGATCGCTACCCGAAGGTGGACGTCGCGCGTACCCTCGACGCCCTCAAGGCGCTTGGCTTCCACTGGGCCACCCGCGCGGGTGTCACGATCTCGATCGAGGACGTCGTCACGCCGCCGGCCAAGGCTGAGTTGCTTGCTGCCGCTGAGGAGCGGGCCAGCAAGGTGCAGACCCAGTACGAGCGTGGTCTGATCACCGACTCCGAGCGCCGTCAGGAGCTCATCGAGATCTGGACGCGTGCGACCGACGAGGTCGCCCGTGCGATGCAGGACTACTTCCCGCGTCAGAACCCGGTTTTCATGATGGTCGACTCCGGTGCTCGCGGTAACTTCATGCAGGTCCGCCAGATTGCCGGTATGCGCGGTCTGGTGGCTAACCCGAAGGGCGAGATCATTCCCCGCCCGATCAAGTCAAACTTCCGTGAGGGCCTGTCGGTCCTGGAATACTTCATCTCCACCCACGGTGCGCGCAAGGGCCTCGCCGACACGGCTCTGCGTACGGCGGACTCCGGCTACCTCACGCGTCGTCTCGTTGACGTGTCCCAGGATGTGATCGTTCGCGAGGTCGATTGCGGAACCGATCGTGGACTGGCGGTCAGCATCGCGAAGGCGGGCGAGGACGGCACCATGCGCCTGCTTGACAACCTCGACACCGCCATTGCCTCGCGCGCCTTGGCGCGTGATGTTGAGGCCGATGGTGCAGTCGTTGTACCGGCAGGCACTCTTCTCACGGTGGACATGCTCGAGAAGATCGCGGCGGCCGGCGTGGGCGACATCCGCGTGCGCTCGGTGCTCACCTGCGAGAGCAAGGTTGGCACCTGCGGGATGTGCTACGGCGAGTCGCTGGCGACCGGCAAGTTGGTCGACGTGGGCGAGGCCATCGGCATCATCGCGGCGCAGTCCATCGGTGAGCCCGGCACCCAGTTGACGATGCGTACCTTCCACACCGGCGGTGTCGCGGGTGAGGACATCACCCACGGCCTGCCCCGCGTCGTCGAGCTCTTCGAGGCACGCACCCCCAAGGGTGTGGCGCCAATCAGCGAGGTGGCCGGCAAGGTGCGGATCGAGGAGTCCGACAAATCCCGCAAGGTGGTCGTGATTCCCGATGACGGCTCCGAGGAGATTGCCTACGCCGTGAGCAAGCGCGCGCGCTTGCTCGTGGAAGACGGTGGCTCCATCGGAGTCGGCGAGCGGTTGACGGTGGGTGCGGTCGATCCCAAGCAGGTGCTGCGCATTCTGGGTCAGCGTCAGGTGCAACTGCATCTTGTTGATCAGGTGCAGGACGTGTATCGCTCGCAGGGCGTGTCGATCCACGACAAGCACATCGAGGTCATCGTGCGGCAGATGCTCAAGCGCGTCACGATCATCGACTCCGGCGACTCGGACTTCCTCACTGGCGAGTTGGTCGAGCGTGGGTTGTTCGAGGCGGGGAACCGCCGTGTGGTTGCCGAGGGTGGCACTCCCGCGGCTGGGCGTCCGGAACTCATGGGCATCACCAAGGCGTCGCTCGCGACCGAGTCCTGGCTGTCGGCGGCCTCCTTCCAGGAGACGACCCGTGTCCTCACCGACGCGGCCATCCACGCCAAGAGCGATCCGCTGCTTGGCCTGAAGGAGAACGTCATCCTGGGCAAGCTCATCCCGGCCGGTACCGGCATGCCCGTGTACCGCAACGTCAAGGTTGAGCCGACCGAGGAGGCGAAGGCCGCGATGTACGCGACCTTCACCGGCTACGACGACTTCGAATACGGCGGCTTCGGCGCGACCTCTGGTCCGGCCGTGCCGCTCGAGGAGTTCGACTACGGCAACTACCGCTGATCGACGCCTACGGCGAGCGCTCAGCGGAGCGGACAATGCAGGAGGGGTGGACCCGGCGGGTCCACCCCTCCTGCATTCCCTGGGGGAAGGCGCCAGTCCCGCGGCACGGTTTCGGGCGTGCCGACCGCGCACCCTTCCGCCGGACACGCAGCGGGGGATGCGTCTTCATCCGGGATCAGCGGTGGGCCTCACCTACAGTGGGCCCATGAGCGAACAGCAGCCATCGCCGGAGGAGCCCTCGACCAACGTGACGCCGGGAGCCTCCGGCGAGGATCAGCCCTCGGCTTCCTCGGACGCGGCCGCTGAAATAGCGCCGGCGTCCTCGGACGCGGCTGCGGCACCTGCCCCCGCGGCGCCTTCCGCCCCCACGCCGCCGGCCGCGCCAGCTCAGGCACCGCCGGCCGCCCCCGTCTGGCCCCCGCACGCGCCACCCCCTGCGGGGACCGCAACGCCACCGCAGGCCTTTCCACCCCCTGCGCCGGCGGCCTATCCGCCCCCTGCACCGCAGGCCTACCCGGGAGCTGCCTACCCGGTCCCCGGTTATCCGGCGTATCCGCCGCCGCCACAGACCTCGACTTCGGCGATCATCGGCCTGGTCCTGGCCATCGCCTCCTTCATCATCTGTCCGGTGATCCCGGCAGTCGTCGCCCTGATCCTGGCTCGCTCGTCCACGAGGGAGATCGAAGAGTCGGCTGGCCGCATCGGGGGAGCTGGCCTCAACACCGCCACGCGGATCATCTCGTGGATCAACATCGGTCTGTACGCGTTGATCATCGTCGGGTTCGCCATCTTCTTCGTCCTCGCGGCGATCCTGTCGGCCGCGGGCAATTAGCCTCTCGGCGGCAGTGATATCGCCACCCAGTCGGCGTTGACAGGATCCATCAAGCCCGGGACCTCCAGAGCACGGTAGAGCCCCCGGCGGGCCGGTCACGTGGCCCTGCCGGGGCCCGGATTTGGTCCTCGTGCCCGCCTCGGGTATCTTTGACCCTCGTGCCCGGGGGCTACTCGGGCTCCCGCGCGTGCCGGGCCGAGAAATCGGCCGCGTGCGCTGGATTCTCCGGCTTCAACTGAAGTCGCTCCTCTCCGGGAGAGGTGCGACACACCCGACCGCGGGTGTGGGAGAAACCAGTGCAAAACGGACACAACGGAGACAGACGAAGGACGGAGTCGTAAGTGCCCACGATCCAGCAGCTGGTCCGCAAGGGCCGGCAGGACAAGGTCGCGAAGAACAAGACACCGGCGCTCAAGGGCAGCCCCCAGCGCCGCGGTGTCTGCACGCGCGTCTACACGACGACCCCCAAGAAGCCGAACTCGGCTCTTCGCAAGGTGGCTCGTGTGCGTCTGTCCTCCGGCATGGAGGTCACGGCCTACATCCCCGGCGTGGGTCACAACCTCCAGGAGCACTCGATCGTCCTCGTCCGCGGCGGCCGCGTGAAGGACCTCCCCGGTGTCCGCTACAAGATCGTTCGCGGCGCCCTCGACACCCAAGGCGTGAAGGGCCGCAAGCAGGCACGCTCCCGCTACGGCGCGAAGAAGGAGAAGGGCTGATGCCGCGCAAGGGTCCCGCTACCAAGCGGCCGATCGTGATCGACCCGGTGTTCAATTCCCCGGTCGTCACCCAACTCATCAACAAGATCCTGCTCGACGGCAAGCGTTCGACGGCAGAGTCCATTGTCTACGGCGCCCTCGAAGGCTGCCGTGAGAAGACCGGCACCGACCCGGTCGCCACCCTCAAGCGCGCTCTCGACAACGTGCGCCCGACGCTCGAGGTGCGTTCGCGCCGCGTTGGTGGCGCCACCTACCAGGTCCCGGTCGAGGTCAAGGCGGGTCGCAGCACGACCCTCGCGCTGCGCTGGTTGGTCTCCTACTCGCGTGCGCGTCGTGAGAAGACCATGACCGAGCGGTTGATGAACGAGATTCTCGATGCCTCGAATGGCCTCGGCGCGAGCGTGAAGAAGCGCGAGGACACCCACAAGATGGCCGAGTCCAACAAGGCGTTCGCCCACTACCGCTGGTAGTCGGCGCAGAGAAGCAGCGAAGGAAGGAACACCGGTGTCTACCGCCACCAAGCTCGACCTGGCCAAGGTCCGCAACATCGGGATCATGGCCCATATCGACGCGGGCAAGACCACGACGACCGAGCGCATCCTGTTCTACACCGGCATCAACTACAAGATCGGTGAGGTCCACGAGGGCGCAGCCACGATGGACTGGATGGAGCAGGAGCAGGAGCGCGGCATCACCATTACCTCCGCAGCCACCACCTGCGAGTGGAAGGGCTACACGGTCAACATCATTGACACGCCCGGCCACGTCGACTTCACCGTCGAGGTGGAGCGTTCGCTTCGCGTTCTCGACGGTGCCGTTGCGGTTTTCGACGGTGTCGCCGGTGTCGAGCCGCAGTCCGAGACTGTCTGGCGCCAGGCCGACCGCTACAACGTTCCCCGCATCTGCTTCGTCAACAAGCTCGATCGCACCGGCGCCAACTTCTACATGTGCGTCGACATGATCATTGACCGCCTCGGTGCAACGCCGCTGGTCCTGCAGCTCCCGATTGGCAACGAGGCCGACTTCCTCGGCGTCGTCGACCTGGTCGGGATGCGCGCCCTCACGTGGCGCGGCGAGACCCAAAAGGGTGAGGATTACGTCGTTGAGGACATCCCCGCCGGCATGGCCGAGCAGGCGGCCGAGTGGCGTGAGAAGCTGCTCGAGACGCTCGCCGAGGCCGACGACGCGGTGATGGAGAAGTTCCTCGAGGGCGAAGAGTTGTCGGTGGAGGAGATCCAGGCGGGCATCCGCCGCGCGACCCTCGCAGACAAGATCACCCCGGTCCTCACCGGCTCGGCGTTCAAGAACAAGGGCGTTCAGCCCATGCTCGACGCCGTGGTGGCCTACCTCCCGTCGCCGCTCGATGTGGCCGCGATCGAGGGTCACAAGGTGGGCGACGAGGAGACCGTGGTCCTGCGCAAGCCTGACGACAGCGAGCCGTTTGCTGCGCTGGCGTTCAAGATCATGAGCGATCCCCACCTGGGCAAGCTCACCTACGTGCGCATCTACTCCGGCCGCCTCGAGACCGGTACCCAGGTGCTCAACAGCACCAAGGACCGCAAGGAGCGCATCGGCAAGATCTACCGGATGCACGCCAACAAGCGTGAAGAGATTGATTCGGTAGGCGCCGGCGACATCGTCGCAGTGATGGGCCTGAAGGACACCACTACGGGTGAGACGCTGTGCGACACCAGCAACCCGGTGATCTTGGAGTCGATGAACTTCCCCGCCCCGGTCATCTCGGTCGCGATTGAGCCCAAGACTAAGAGCGACCAGGAGAAGTTGGGCACGGCGATCCAGCGCCTCGCCGAGGAGGATCCGACCTTCCGCGTCGCCAGCGACGAGGAGACCGGCCAGACGATCATCTCCGGCATGGGTGAGTTGCACCTCGATGTTCTTGTCGACCGCATGCGTCGCGAGTTCCGCGTCGAGGCCAACGTGGGCAAGCCCCAGGTCGCCTACCGCGAGACCATCACGAAGCCGATCGAGAAGGTCGACTACACGCACAAGAAGCAGACCGGTGGTTCTGGCCAGTTCGCCAAGGTTCAGATCTCGCTCTACCCCAACGCCGAGGCGGAGTCCGAGGGTGGTTACGAGTTCGAGAACAAGGTCACCGGTGGACGCATCCCGCGCGAGTACATCCCGTCGGTCGATGCTGGTTGCCAGGAGGCCATGGAGTACGGCGTCCTCGCCGGATACCCGATGGTCGACCTCAAGGTTGTTCTGCTCGACGGCGCCTACCACGAGGTGGACTCCTCCGAGCTCGCGTTCAAGATCGCTGGTTCGATGGCGTTCAAGGATGCTGCCCGCCGGGCCGCTCCTGTGCTCCTCGAGCCGATGATGGCCGTGGAGGTGACCACACCCGAGGACTTCATGGGTGACGTCATCGGCGACCTGAACTCCCGTCGCGGACAGATCCAGTCCATGGACGAGCGGGCCGGCGCCCGCGTCGTGCGTGCACTGGTGCCGCTGTCGGAGATGTTCGGCTATGTGGGCGACCTGCGAAGCAGGACCCAGGGCCGGGCCAGCTACACCATGCAATTCGACTCCTATGCCCAGGTTCCGCAAAACGTGGCAACGGAGATCATCGCGAAGGCTCGCGGCGAATAGTCGCGGATCGAAGTACAACGGAATAACCCACGAAGAGATCCCGATCCGCGACAGACGGACGGACCGAAACAGGAGGAGCCCACAGTGGCTAAGGCGAAGTTCGAGCGGACCAAGCCGCACGTGAACATCGGCACGATCGGGCACATCGACCATGGCAAGACGACGCTGACCGCGGCGATCACCAAGGTCCTGCACGACAAGATGCCGGATCTCAACCCCTTCACGCCTTTCGACATGATCGACAAGGCCCCGGAGGAGCGTCAGCGCGGCATCACGATCTCCATTGCACACGTGGAGTACCAGACCGAGGCGCGTCACTACGCGCACGTCGACTGCCCCGGTCACGCTGACTACATCAAGAACATGATCACCGGTGCGGCTCAGATGGACGGCGCGATCCTCGTGGTTGCCGCCACCGACGGCCCGATGCCGCAGACGAAGGAGCACGTCCTCCTGGCTCGCCAGGTTGGCGTCCCCGCCATCGTCGTTGCGCTCAACAAGTGCGACATGGTCGACGACGAGGATCTCCTCGAGCTCGTCGAGATGGAGGTCCGCGAGCTGCTGTCGGCCTATGAGTTCCCCGGCGACGACATTCCCGTCGTCCGCGTTGCTGCCTTCCCGGCGCTGAATGGCGACGAGAAGTGGGGCGAGTCGATCATGGAGCTCATGGGTGCGGTGGACAGCTACATCGCCACCCCCGAGCGTGAGGTCGACAAGCCGTTCCTCATGCCCGTCGAGGACGTGTTCACCATCACCGGTCGCGGCACCGTCGTCACCGGTCGTATCGAGCGCGGCATCGTCAAGGTCAACGAAGAGGTCGAGATCGTCGGCATCCGTCCGACGTCGTCCAAGACCACCGTCACCGGCGTTGAGATGTTCCGCAAGCTCCTCGACGAGGGCCAGGCTGGTGAGAACGTCGGCCTGCTGCTGCGTGGCACCAAGCGTGAGGACGTCGAGCGCGGCCAGGTCATGTGCAAGCCCGGCTCGATCACTCCGCACACCGAGTTCGAGGCTCAGGTCTACATCCTGTCCAAGGACGAGGGTGGCCGTCACACGCCGTTCTTCAACAACTACCGTCCGCAGTTCTACTTCCGGACCACGGACGTGACGGGCGTTGTGACCCTTCCCGAGGGCAAGGACATGGTCATGCCCGGCGACAACACTGAGATGAAGGTCGACCTCATCCAGCCCATCGCCATGGAGGACGGCCTCCGCTTCGCCATCCGCGAGGGTGGCCGCACGGTCGGCGCGGGTCGCGTCACCAAGATCATCAAGTAGTTCCGGTTCGGGGGAGGTGCCCAGCACCTCCCCCGATACCACCCCAAGACAGCGGTACTGAGACGAAGGACAGGCGAAGCCACCATGGCGGGACAGAAGATCCGAATCCGGCTAAAGGCCTACGACCACGAGGTCATCGATTCATCGGCGCGCAAGATCGTCGATACCGTGACCCGTACGGGTGCGCAGGTCGCAGGACCGGTGCCGCTGCCGACCGAGAAGAACGTCTACTGCGTCATCCGGTCGCCGCACAAGTACAAGGACAGTCGAGAGCACTTTGAGATGCGCACGCACAAGCGGCTCATCGACATCCTTGACCCCACGCCCAAGACCGTCGATTCGCTGATGCGCCTGGATCTCCCGGCCGGCGTCGACATCGAGATCAAGCTCTAGGACGCGACGAATGGACAGGACAGTCAAGGGAGTGTTGGGCGAGAAGCTCGGCATGACCCAGGTATGGGACGAGAACAACCGCGTTGTTCCCGTGACCGTGGTCAAGGCAGGCCCCTGCGTGGTCACGCAGGTGCGCACGCCCGACACCGACGGCTACTCCGCGGTGCAGCTCGGCTTCGGTTCGGTTGACCCGCGACGGGTGAACAAGCCGGACGCCGGTCATTTCGCCAAGGCCGGAGTTGCCCCGCGTCGGCACCTCGTGGAGCTGCGCACCTTGGACGCGGGTGACTACACCCTCGGCCAGGAGGTCGGCGCCGAGACTTTCGAGGCGGGTGACGTCGTCGACATCACCGGCACCACGAAGGGCAAGGGCTTCGCCGGCACGATGAAGCGGCACGGCTTCGCTGGCGTGAGCGCTTCCCACGGTGCGCACCGCAACCACCGCAAGCCCGGTTCCATCGGTGCCTGCGCCACCCCGGCCCGTGTGTTCAAGGGCCTGCGGATGGCCGGTCGCATGGGCACGGTCCGCCAGACCACCCAGGGCTTGAAGGTGCACGCGGTTGATGCCGAGCGCGGCCTGATCCTCATCAAGGGGGCCGTCCCCGGTCCCAAGGGCGGCGTGGTCTTCCTCCGCTCTACGGCGAAGGCGGTGACGGCATGACCTCCGTAGACATCCAGAGCCCGGCCGGCAAGTCCGCCGGCTCGGTTGATCTGCCCGCTGAGATCTTCGACGTCCAGGTGAACGTCCCGCTGATCCACCAGGTCGTGGTGGCTCAGCTGGCAGCAGCACGCCAGGGCACACACGACACCAAGTCGCGCGGCGAGGTCCGTGGCGGCGGTCGCAAGCCGTATAAGCAGAAGGGCACCGGTCGCGCCCGTCAGGGTTCGACGCGTGCACCGCAGTTCGTTGGCGGCGGCGTGGTCCATGGCCCGACTCCGCGCAACTACGATCAGCGCACCCCGAAGAAGATGAAGGCTGCCGCTCTGCGTGGCGCCCTGTCGGATCGGGCTCGTGAGGGTCGCGTGCACATCGTCACCGGACTGGTCGAAGGTGATACGCCGTCGACGAAGACCGCGCAGGATTTCCTCCTTAAGGTCACCGAGCGCCCGAACGTGCTCGTGGTGCTGACGCGTGAGGATGAGGTGTCGTGGCTCAGCGTCCGCAACCTGCCGTCCGTGAGCGTTATTGCCCCGGACCAGCTCAATACCTACGACGTGCTCATCAGTGATGACGTCGTCTTCACGCAAGAGTCGTACGACGCCTTCGTCGCCGGCCCCGTCAAGGGCCGCGGCGCCAAGGCTGTTGCCACGGAATCGGAGGTGTCGGCATGAGGATCGACGATCCCCGCGACGTCCTGCTCGCCCCGGTCATCTCCGAGAAGAGCTACGGCCTCCTCGACGAGAACAAGTACACGTTCCTCGTCGCTCCGGACGCCAACAAGACGCAGATCAAGATTGCCGTCGAGCAGGTCTTCGGCGTTCGCGTGCTCGCTGTGAACACGCAGAACCGCGAGGGCAAGCGCATCCGCACCCGTCGCGGATGGGGCCGTCGTAATGCCACCAAGCGGGCCATCGTGTCCGTGGCGCAGGGCGACCGCATCGACATCTTCGGCGGACCGGTTAGCTAGGGCGAGGGACGAACACCATGGGTATCCGCAAGTACAAGCCGACGACACCGGGTCGTCGTGGCTCGAGCGTCGCTGACTTCGTTGAGGTCACGCGTTCGACGCCGGAGAAGTCTCTGGTGGAGCCGCTGCCGAACAAGGGCGGCCGCAACAACCAGGGCCGGATCACGACCCGTCACCAAGGTGGTGGCCATAAGCGCGCCTACCGCGTGATCGACTTCCGCCGCGGCGACAAGGACGGCGTGCCCGCCAAGGTCGCGCACATCGAGTACGACCCGAACCGCACCGCGCGCATCGCCCTGCTGCACTACGCCGACGGCGAGAAGCGCTACATCCTCGCGCCGAACAAGCTCGGGCAGGGTGACATGGTGGAGACCGGCCCGGCAGCCGACATCAAGCCGGGCAACAACCTGCCCCTGCGCAATATCCCCGTCGGCACCGTGATCCACGCCGTCGAGATCCGCCCCGGCGGTGGCGCCAAGATCGCTCGCGCGGCAGGTTCCAGCGTGCAGCTGGTCGCCAAGGATGGCCCCTACGCCCAGTTGCGTATGCCGTCCGGTGAGATCCGCAACGTGGACCTTCGCTCACGCGCCACGATCGGTGAGGTCGGCAACGCTGAGCAGTCCAACATCAACTGGGGCAAGGCCGGCCGCATGCGCTGGAAGGGCCGCCGTCCGACCGTCCGCGGTGTCGCCATGAACCCGGTCGATCACCCGCATGGTGGTGGCGAGGGCAAGACCTCCGGTGGCCGTCACCCGGTCAACCCGGCCGGCAAGCCCGAGGGCCGCACCCGCAAGGCCAAGAAGGCCAGCGACAAGTTCATTGTTCGCCGACGCAAGACCGGCAAGAAGCGCTAGGAGACGACTGTGCCCAGGAGCCTTAAGAAGGGTCCGTTCGTGGACGACCACCTGATCAAGAAGGTGGATGCCGCCAACGAGGCCAAGAGCCAGCAGGTCATCAAGACCTGGTCGCGTCGGTCGATGATTGTGCCCGCCATGCTCGGTCACACCATCGCCGTTCACGATGGACGCAAGCACGTCCCGGTCTTCATCACCGAGAACATGGTCGGGCACAAGCTCGGCGAGTTCGCCCCGACGCGCACCTTCAAGGGTCACGTCAAAGAAGACCGCAAAGCAAAGCGCAAGTAGTCCACCGGTACGAGAAGCATCACGAGAAGCAAGGGGATAGCGATGGAAGCCAGGGCCCAGGCGCGGTTTGTCCGTGTCACGCCCATGAAGGCGCGGCGTGTGGTTGACCTCATCCGAGGGCTGCCGGCAGCCGACGCCCAGGCGGTGCTGCGTTTCGCTCCGCAGGATGCGAGCGTTCCGGTCGGCAAGGTTCTCGATAGCGCGATTGCCAACGCGACCAACAACCACAACCTCAACCCGGATTCGCTGGTTGTGGCGGAGGCCTTCGTTGACGAGGGCCCGACGATGAAGCGATTCCGTCCGCGTGCTCAGGGTCGCGCCTTTCGGATCCGCAAGCGCACCAGCCACATCACGGTGGTCCTGGAGTCGGTCGAGGACCGCGAGCCGGCCAGCGCCGGCAAGGGCCGGAAGAAGGGGGCCTGACATGGGCCAGAAGGTCAATCCGCACGGCTTCCGGCTGGGCATCACGACGGACTTCACGTCGCGGTGGTTCGCCGACTCGTCCAAGCCGGGTCAGCGCTACCGCGACTACGTCCAAGAGGATGTCGCCATTCGCAAGTTGCTGTCGACCGGCATGGAGCGCGCAGGCATCAGCAAGGTGGAGATCGAGCGGACCCGAGATCGCGTGCGTGTCGACATTCACACGGCTCGCCCGGGCATCGTCATCGGCCGCCGCGGCGCAGAGGCTGATCGCATTCGCGCCGACCTGGAGCAGTTGACGGGCAAGCAGGTTCAGCTCAACATCCTCGAGGTCAAGAACCCGGAGATGGATGCGCAACTGGTCGCTCAGGGCATCGCCGAGCAACTTTCCAGCCGGGTGTCCTTCCGACGTGCGATGCGCAAGGGCATGCAGAGCACGATGAAGGCTGGGGCCAAGGGCATCCGTGTCCAGGTCTCCGGTCGCCTTGGCGGCGCAGAGATGAGCCGCACCGAGTTCTACCGTGAGGGGCGCGTCCCGCTGCACACGCTGCGTGCGGACATCGACTACGGCTTCTACGAGGCGCGTACGACGTTCGGTCGCATCGGCGTCAAGGTCTGGATCTACAAGGGCGATGCTCCGACCACCCGCGCTGAGCGCGAGGCGGCCGCGGCGGCGGCCCGTCTGGGGCAGGGCACCCGCCGCCCCGAGCGTCCCCGTCGTGCTTCGCGCCGCGAGGACGAGGCAGTGGAGGTGGCTCCGGCCGCCGAGACTGCGGCTCCCGCTGCAACCGAGGGCGAGGTCTGATCATGCTGATTCCCCGACGGGTCAAGCACCGCAAGCAGCACCATCCGAAGCGGACGGGTGCGGCCAAGGGTGGCACCCAGGTGACGTTTGGCGACTACGGCCTGCAGGCTGTCGAGCCTGCCTACGTCACCAACCGTCAGATCGAAGCTGCTCGTATTGCCATGACGCGCCATATCAAGCGCGGTGGCAAGGTCTGGATCAACATCTACCCGGACCGCCCGCTGACCAAGAAGCCCGCCGAGACCCGCATGGGTTCGGGCAAGGGCTCACCGGAGTGGTGGGTGGCCAATGTGAAGCCCGGACGTGTGATGTTCGAGCTCGCTTACCCCAATGAGAAGGTCGCGATCCAGGCACTGACCCGGGCCATGCACAAGTTGCCCATGAAGTGCCGCATCGTGCGCCGCGACGATATTGCGGAGGTCTGATGGCTGCCGGGACGTCACCGCAGGAATTCCGCGGTCTCACCGATGAGGAACTCGTCACGCGACTGCGCGAGGCGAAGGAGGAGCTGTTTAACCTCCGGTTCCAGGGGGCCACGGGCCAGCTGGAGAACCACGGCCGACTCCGCGCCGTGCGCAAGGACATCGCCCGTCTCTACACGGTGATGCGGGAGCGCGAGCTCGGCATCACGGGCGGTGCGGCATGAGCGACGAGAAGGTGAATGTGAGCACTGTGGAACGCGGCGCACGCAAGGTCCGCGAGGGCCTCGTCGTCAGCGACAAGATGGACAAGACCGTCGTCGTTGCCGTTGAGGACCGTTTCAAGCATCCGCTGTACGGCAAGGTCGTGCGGCGTACGAGCAAGCTCAAGGCGCACGACGAGCAGAACTCCTGCGGCGTCGGCGACCGCGTGCTGCTCATGGAGACTCGACCGCTGTCGGCCACCAAGCGCTGGCGCGTCGTCGAGATCCTCGAGAAGGCGAAGTAGGGGAGACGACGTGATCCAGCAAGAGTCCCGCCTTCGGGTGGCGGACAACACCGGTGCCAAGGAGTTGCTGTGCATCCGCGTGCTCGGCGGCTCCGGCCGTCGGTACGCCGGCATCGGCGACATCATCGTGGCGACGGTCAAGGACGCGATCCCCGGTGGAAACGTGAAGAAGGGCGAGGTCGTCAAGGCCGTCGTCGTGCGCACTCGCAAGGAGCACCGCCGCCCCGATGGCTCGTACATCAAGTTCGATGAGAACGCTGCCGTCATCCTCAAGGGCGACGGCGAGCCTCGCGGCACGCGCATCTTCGGCCCGGTCGGCCGCGAGCTGCGCGAGAAGCGCTTCATGAAGATCATTTCGCTGGCTCCGGAGGTGCTCTGACATGGCGAGCCTTTTTGTACGCAAGGGCGATCTGGTGCAGGTCATCAGCGGCAAGGACCGCGGCATCACCGGCAAGGTCATTGAGGTCTATCCCGAGTCCGAGCGCATCATCGTCGAGGGCGTTAACCGCATCAAGAAGCACACCAAGGTCGGCCAGAACAATCGCGGTGCCAAGACCGGCGGCATCATCACCCAGGAGGCTCCCATCCACGTGTCCAACGTGATGGTCGTCGACCCGGAGGATGACCGACCGACCCGTGTTGGCTTCCGCAAGGAGAAGGTCGAGAAGCGTCGCCCCGATGGCAGCACCTACGAGGCTGAGCGCAGCGTCCGCATCTCGAAGCGAACCGGTAAGGAAATCTGATGACTGCCACGAGCACTGAGCGCGATATGCCGCGCTTGAAGTCCCGCTACCGCGCGGAGGTGATTCCGGCGCTGCGTGAGGAGTTCGATATCGCGAACATCATGCAGGTACCGGGCGTCACCAAGGTCGTCGTGAACATGGGCGTGGGTGAAGCAGCCCGGGACTCCAAGCTCATTGAGGGTGCCATCCGGGACCTGGCCGAGATCACCGGTCAGCGCCCCCAGGTGACCAAAGCACGCAAGTCCATCGCCCAGTTCAAGCTTCGCGAAGGGATGCCGATCGGCGCCCACGTGACGCTGCGCGGTGACCGCATGTGGGAGTTCCTCGATCGACTTCTGTCGGTGGCTCTCCCGCGCATCCGTGACTTCCGCGGGCTCTCCCCGAAGCAGTTCGACGGTCGGGGCAACTTCACCTTCGGGCTCTCCGAGCAGTCGATGTTCCCCGAAATCGACCAGGACAAGATTGACCGCGTGCGGGGTATGGACATCACCGTGGTGACCACCGCCGAGAACGACGAGGAAGGGCGGGCCCTGCTTCGTCTCCTCGGTTTCCCCTTCAAGGAGATGTGACCGTGGCCAAGAAGGCACTGATTGCCAAGAGCAAGCGCAAGCCGAAGTACGCGGTGCGCGCCTACACGCGCTGCACCCGTTGCGGCCGGCCCCACTCGGTGTACCGCAAGTTCGGCCTCTGCCGTATCTGCGTGCGCGAGATGGCCCATGCAGGTCAGCTCCCCGGAATCACCAAGAGCAGCTGGTAAACCACTACGCCGTAGGTCCCCACGGGATACCACGGTGAGAAAGGCCCGATGGCCATGACCATGACCGACCCCATCGCAGACATGCTCGCCCGTCTGCGCAATGCGAATTCGGCGTACCACGACTCCGTGTCGATGCCGCACTCCAAGATCAAGGTGGGAATCGCCGAAATCCTCAAGCAGGAGGGTTACATCGGTGGCTGGCACGAGGAGGAGGCCCCCGTCGGCAAGAACCTCGTGCTCGAACTCAAGTACGGCCCGAGCCGTGAGCGCTCCATCGCGGGCCTGCGCCGGGTGTCCAAGCCCGGTCTGCGCGTCTACGCGAAGAGCACCGCTTTGCCGAAGGTCCTCGGTGGTCTCGGCGTGGCCATCTTGTCGACGTCATCCGGACTCCTGACCGACCGTCAGGCTGCAAAGAAGGGCGTGGGTGGGGAAGTCCTCGCCTACGTCTGGTGAGGGGTAGGTCATGTCTCGTATTGGACGACTTCCCGTTCCCGTGCCCTCGGGTGTCGAGGTCACCATCAATGGCAGCGCCGTGACCGTCAAGGGCCCGAAGGGCACCTTGACCCACTCGGTCGTCGAGCCCATCACGGTCAGCAAGGGTGAGGATGGCTCCGTCCTCGTTGAGCGCCCCGACGACGAGCGTGAGTCGCGCTCGCGCCACGGCTTGACCCGCACGCTGATCGCAAACATGGTCACGGGCGTCACCGAGGGCTATGAGAAGGGCCTGGAGATCGTGGGCACCGGCTACCGCGTGCAAGCCAAGGGCAACGCCCTTGAGTTCGCTCTCGGTTACAGCCACCCGATCGTCTTCCCGGCTCCGGACGGCATCAGCTTCGCGGTCGAGACTCCGACCAAGTTCAAGGTCATCGGCATCGACAAGCAGCAGGTCGGCGAGGTGGCGGCCAATATTCGCAAGCTGCGCAAGCCTGAGCCCTTCAAGGGCAAGGGTGTGCGCTACGAGAACGAGGTCGTGCGGCGCAAGGCCGGAAAGGCGGGCAAGAAGTGAGTTCCATCGCCCCGAAGATCGGATCAGGCAACCCGAAGCGCACAGCGCGCGATCGGCGCCATCTTCGCGTCCGCAAGAAGGTCACCGGCACCGCGGCGCGGCCGCGTCTGGTGGTCACCCGGTCAGCGCGTCACGTTGTCGCCCAGGTCATCGACGACGACTCCCGCCGTACCCTCGCCTCGGCTTCCACGATGGAAGCTGACGTGCGTGGCACGGGCACGGATAAGACGGCTCAGGCACGTCGGGTCGGCGAATTGGTCGCCGACCGCGCGAAGAAGGCTGGCATCGACACCGTGGTCTTCGACCGAGGTGGCAACAAGTTCCATGGTCGCGTCGCGGCCCTAGCAGAGGGCGCCCGTGAGGGCGGCCTCGAGTTCTGACGGTTGCAGGAGAGGTTGAAGACTAATGACGACAACGGATCGCCGGAATACCGGCTCCGCAACCGCTGACCGCGGAGGTCGCTCCGGCGACCGCCGCGAGCGACGTGACCGTGCCCCGCGCGAAGAGAAGTCTGCCTTCCTCGAGCGCGTCGTCACGATCAACCGCGTTGCCAAGGTGGTCAAGGGTGGCCGCCGCTTCAGCTTCACGGCCCTCGTGGTCGTTGGCGATGGCGACGGCACCGTCGGCGTGGGCTACGGCAAGGCTAAGGAGGTGCCGGCCGCCATCGCCAAGGGTGTTGAGGAGGCCAAGAAGCACTTCTTCAAGGTTCCCCGCATCCAGGGCACCATTCCCCATCCGATCACGGGTGAGGCCGCCGCGGGTGTGGTCATGCTGCGGCCCGCCGCTCCCGGTACCGGCGTCATCGCCGGCGGCCCGGTGCGCGCGGTCCTTGAGTGCGCGGGCGTCCACGATGTCCTGTCCAAGTCCCTGGGCTCGGACAACGCCATCAATATCGTTCACGCGACGGTAGCTGCCCTTCGCGGTCTCGAACGACCCGAAGAGGTCGCGGCACGTCGCGGACTGCCCCTCGAGGACGTTGCCCCGGCAGCGCTCCTTCGCGCACGGGCGGCGGGTGCGTCATGAGCGTCCGACTCCAGGTAACGCAGAAGAAGTCGCCCATCGGTGGGACCCAGGGCCAGCGCGACACGTTGCGCTCGCTCGGTCTCAAGCGCATCGGCGACACGGTGGTCAAGGAAGACCGCCCGGAAATCCGCGGGATGATCAACACCGTCTCGCACCTGGTTGCTGTCGAGGAGGTTGACTGACATGGCGCTCAAGGTTCATCACTTGCGCCCGGCGCCCGGCGCCAAGACGCCCAAGACCCGCAAGGGTCGCGGTGAGGCCTCCAAGGGCAAGACCTCGGGTCGTGGCACCAAAGGCACCAAGGCCCGCAATACCGTCCCGGCGAGCTTCGAGGGCGGCCAGATGCCGCTGCACATGCGTCTGCCGAAGTTGAAGGGGTTCACCAACCCCAACGAGGTGACCTTCCAGGTCGTGAACGTCGCCACGTTGCAGAAGTTGTTCCCCGAGGGCGGCGCCGTGAGCATCGCCGATCTGGTCTCAGCCGGCGCCGTCCGCAAGGGCCAGCCGGTCAAGGTGCTGGGTCAGGGTGATATCTCCGTGGCGGTCCGGGTCCAGGCGAATGCCTACTCGGCCTCGGCGCAGAGCAAGATCGCCGCCGCGGGCGGGAGCATCGAGAAGGTTTAGTCCCCGGACGAGGCCCAGGGGACTCCCAGGGTCGCGGCGGGAGTCCCATCGGGGGCCTGCGTTAGGCTCCTGCGAGGCTCCTACAGCCGACAATGTCCACGATCGAGCGATCCGCGTGCGGATCCGCCCAGGAGGTATGGCGTGCACCTCAGCGCTTTCGTCGCAGCATTCCGGACCCCGGACCTGCGCAAGAAGCTGCTCTTCACGCTGGGGATGATCACCATCTTCCGGATCGGATCAGTGGTCCCGACTCCGGGCGTGGACTACTCGGCGATTCAGCGATGCATCGACCAGACCTCGGACAACTCGGTCTACGCGGTCATCAACCTCTTCAGCGGTGGCGCGCTGCTGCAGTTGTCCGTCTTCGCGCTCGGCATCATGCCGTACATCACCTCGAGCATCATCATTCAGTTGCTCACGGTGGTTATCCCGCGACTGGAAATGCTGAAGAAGGAAGGCCAGTCCGGCCAGGCCAAGATCACGCAGTACACGCGCTACCTCACCATCGGTCTGGCCATCCTTCAGTCGACGGCCATCTTGTCGCTCGCGCGTACCCCGGGTCAGCTCTTCAGCGGCTGTAACGAGGAGCTGATCCCCAACCAGAACGCGCTCGTCATCATCACCATGGTCATCGTGATGACGGCTGGTACCGCCGTGATCATGTGGCTGGGCGAGCTCATCACCGAACGTGGCGTGGGCAACGGTATGTCCCTGCTCATCTTCACCTCGATCATCGCGTCGATCCCGGCTCAGTTCATCAACGTGTTCGTGACCCGGGGCACCTTCCAGCTCATCCTCACCTTCGCGGTGGCGCTGGTCATCTTGACCCTGGTCGTCTTCGTCGAGCAGGGCCAGCGGCGAATCCCGGTCCAGTACGCCAAGCGGATGGTGGGCCGCAAGATGTACGGCGGGACCTCGACCTACATCCCGCTCAAGGTGAACATGGCCGGCGTCATCCCGGTCATCTTCGCCTCGTCTCTGCTCTTCCTGCCGACGCTGCTCGTCCAGCTGACCGGCAGCCAGGCCGACTGGGCCCAGTGGATCGCCACCAACCTGTCGACAGGCACCTCCACCTGGTACCTCCTGCTGTTCTTCACCCTCACGGTCTTCTTCACCTACTTCTACGTCTCGATCACCTTTAATCCGGTCGACGTCGCGGACAACATGAAGAAGTACGGCGGCTTCATTCCCGGCATTCGCGCGGGCAAGCCCACCGCTGAGTACCTCGCCTATGTGCTTAATCGCCTGACCGCACCCGGATCGGTCTACCTCGGCCTGATCGCCGTCCTGCCGGTCTTTGCCTTTAACCTGCTCGGCATCGGTGATCAGTTCGTCTTCGGCGGCATCAGCCTGCTCATCGTGGTGGGCGTGGGCCTCGACACGGTCAAGCAGATTGACTCGCAACTCCAGCAGCGCAACTACGAAGGGTTCTTGCGCTAATGAGGCTCGTCATCATGGGACCTCCGGGGGCGGGCAAGGGGACTCAGGCTGTTGTGGTCGCCGCTGCGCTGGGCGTGCCGCACATCTCGACGGGTGACATCTTCCGCGCCAACGTCAGCGCGGGAACCGACCTTGGGCGTGAGGCCCAGCGATACATGGACGCCGGCGAGTACGTGCCTGACTCGGTGACTAACGCGATGGTGCGTGACCGTATTAGCCAGGACGACTGCCGACCGGGCTTCCTCCTCGACGGCTATCCGCGCACGCTTGAGCAGGTCAACGAACTCGACATGATGCTGCTCGCTGACGGACTGCATGTCGATCGGGCCATCGAACTCACGGTCGACACGGACGTGGTCGTAGACCGCCTGCTCAAGCGCGCAGAGGAGCAGGACCGGGCTGACGACACAGCGGAGGTGATCCGCCGTCGCCTGGAGGTTTATGCCGACCAGACCGCGCCGCTCATCGCCGTCTACGCCGAGCGCGGGGTGCTGGTCCAGGTCGACGGGATGGGTGAGGTCGACGAGGTCACCGCGCGCATCCTCACCGCTATCGGCGCCTGAGATGTTCCGCGGCCGGGACCGCATTGAGGTCAAGTCCATCGATCAATTGCACGTCATGCGTGCCGCGGGCCTGGTGGTCGCGCAAACCCTCCACTGCGTTGCCGCAGCCGTGCGCGAGGGCGTGAGCACCGCCGAGTTGGACGACATTGCCGCGGCCAGCATCCGTGACGCAGGAGCCACCCCATCCTTCCTCGGCTATCACGGGTTCCCGGCCCACATCTGCGTGTCCGTCAACGACGAGGTCGTCCACGGCATCCCCGGTGAGCGACGCATCGGCCTCGGTGACGTCGTCTCCATCGACTGTGGCGCCATCGTTGACGGGTGGCATGGGGATGCGGCGATCAGCATTCTGGTGGGGGAGGTGCCTGCCGATATCGCTGAACTCAGTCATGTCACGGAGCGCGCCCTCTGGGCCGGTCTGGCAGCAGCACGGCCCGGCGGGCGCCTTTCGGACATCGGTCACGCGGTCGAGACGGTCGTGCGCGAAGCCGGCCCCCACTTCGGCATCGTGGAGGAGTACGTCGGGCACGGCATCGGTTCGAGCATGCACATGGATCCGGCCGTGCCGAACTACGGCAAGCCCGGCAAGGGGCCGCGGTTGGTACCCGGCATGGCCCTAGCGGTCGAGCCCATGGTGATCCTGGGCTCCCCGGAGGTCCAGGTGCTCGACGACGACTGGACCGTGGTGGCCAGCGACGGCAGCATGGCGGCGCACTGGGAGCACACCGTGGCGGTCACCGAGGACGGACCCTGGGTGCTCACCGCGCTGGATGACGTCCGGCTCTAGCGTCCGTTATGCGGGCGGTAGGGGGCGATTAGGTTGATCGGCTCCCCGCGCGTACACTTGACGGGCTGATCATCGGGCTCTCCCGTTCGTCCGCACCCCGCCGATTTTTTGCTGGTGGGGTCGTGCGCGCGCGTGGAGTCCAAAGGGAAGGGAAGACGTCGAACATGGCCAAAAAGGACGGCGCGATCGAGCTTGAGGGCACGATCACCGAGTCGCTGCCCAACGCCATGTTCCGCGTTGAACTCGACAACGGACACAAGGTTCTGGCGCACATCAGCGGAAAGATGCGGATGCACTACATCCGAATCCTTCCCGACGATCGTGTCGTCGTGGAGTTGTCGCCCTACGACCTAACCCGGGGTCGCATCGTCTACAGGTACAAGTGAGGTGAGATTCCGGTGAAGGTTAAGCCCAGCGTTAAGCCCATCTGTGACAAGTGCAAGGTGATCCGTCGCCACGGCCGCGTCATGGTGATCTGCGACAACGTTCGACACAAGCAGCGTCAGGGTTAACTCCTGACGCACGCGTGCGACGGAGAGACAACCGGACCACGCACACCACGGATCAACCGATTCGTGGACTGCGATACCCGACCCCCGCGGCAGCCTCGTGCAGACCGCGGGACGCCACCCTCGGACTCAAGGCCGAGGACCCACCCCGGGTGGTGGGACCGGTACCGCACCACACCTTGGGCAACGAGGACAAGAAGAGGACACCCATGGCACGCATCGTTGGCGTTGACCTGCCCCGCGACAAGCGGATGGCGGTTGCGCTCACCTACATCTACGGCGTAGGACGCACCCGCGCCGCTCAGGCCCTCGAGGCCACCGGCATCAGCCCGGACCTGCGCGCCCGCGATCTGACCGATGAGCAGGCAGTTGCCCTGCGCGACTGGATCGAGGCGAACCTGCAGGTCGAGGGTGACCTGCGTCGTGAGGTTGCCGGCGATATCCGCCGCAAGATCGAGATCGGCTGCTACCAGGGCATCCGGCACCGCCGTGGTCTGCCCGTGCACGGTCAGCGCACGCACACCAATGCACGCACCCGCAAGGGTCCCCGCAAGACCGTCGCCGGCAAGAAGAAGGCCGGCAAGTAGTAGTCCGCGGGTCTGCGCCGGAAACTTCCGGACCAGCGGACCGATGACCTCAGGAGAACGAAGGACATATGCCTCCCAAGAGTGGTAGCAAGGCCGGCGCCAAGAAGGTGCGCCGCAAGGAAAAGAAGAACATCGCCCACGGGCAAGCTCACATCAAGAGCACGTTCAACAACACGATCGTGTCCATCACCGACCCGAACGGCGCCGTCGTCGCCTGGTCGAGCTCCGGTCAGGTCGGGTTCAAGGGCAGCCGCAAGTCGACGCCGTTCGCGGCGCAGTTGGCCGCCGAGGCCGCTGCGCGTCGTGCCATGGAGCACGGCATGCGCAAGGTCGACGTGTTCGTCAAGGGTCCCGGTTCCGGCCGCGAGACCGCCATCCGCTCGCTCCAGGCCACGGGCCTTGAAGTGGGCTCCATCCAGGACGTCACCCCGGTCCCCTTCAATGGGTGCCGCCCACCCAAGCGCCGCCGCGTCTGAGAACGGAGAACTGACACACCATGGCTCGTTATACCGACGCGGACTGCAAGCGCTGTCGCCGTGAGAAGACCAAGCTCTTCCTCAAGGGCGCCAAGTGCGAGTCCCCCAAGTGCCCCTTCGAGAAGCGTCCCTACCCGCCCGGTCAGCACGGCCGCGGTCGATCCAAGGACAGCGAGTACCTGTTGCAGTTGCGCGAGAAGCAGAAGGCGACCCGGATCTACGGCGTCCTCGAGAAGCAGTTCCGCAACTACTACGAGGAGGCGCACCGGCGCACCGGCAAGACCGGTGACAACCTGATGCGCATCCTGGAGTCCCGCCTGGACAACGTCGTCTATCGTGCCGGCTTCGCCAAGTCCCGCGACATGGCGCGCCAGCTGGTGACGCACGGCCACTTCACCGTGAATGGCCACAAGGTCGACATTCCGTCGTACCGCGTGCAGGCGAACGACATCATTGAGGTCCGTCCTGGCTCGCGTGAGATGACACCCTTCGTTGTCGCCCATGCCGAGATCGGTGAGCGTCCGGTGACCCCGTGGCTGGAGGTCATCCCCTCCAAGATGCGCATCCTCGTGCACTCGCTGCCCTCGCGCCAGGTCATCGACACCCCGGTCCAGGAGCAGTTGATCGTCGAGCTCTACTCCAAGTAGTCCTTTTTCCTAGTAGTCCACACCTAAACCCGACGTCATATAGCGGTCGTCGCCGAAAGGACAGCACGTGCTCATCACGCAGCGCCCCATTCTCACCGAGGAACCGATTAGCGAGTTCCGCTCGCGGTTCGTCCTCGAGCCCCTAGAGCCCGGATTCGGTTACACCCTGGGCAACTCCATGCGCCGCACGCTCCTGTCGTCGATTCCCGGTGCTGCGGTTACCAGCATCCGTATCGACGGTGTCCTCCACGAGTTCACCACCATCCCGGGGGTGAAGGAGGACGTCACCGAGCTCATCCTCAACATCAAGCAACTCGTCGTGTCGTCTGATCATGACGAGCCGGTTGTCATGTACCTGCGCAAGCAGGGCCCTGGACCGGTCGTCGCGGCTGATATTGCGCCCCCCGCGGGTGTCGAGATCCACAACCCCGATCTGCACATCGCCACCTTGAACGACAAGGGCAAGTTGGAGATGGAGTTCGTGGTCGAGCGTGGCCGGGGATACGTGTCGGCCGCTCTTAACAAGCAGCCGGGACAGGAGATCGGCCGGATCCCGGTCGACTCGATCTACTCGCCCGTGCTCAAGGTCACCTACAAGGTCGAGGCGACCCGCGTCGAGCAGCGCACGGACTTCGACAAGCTCGTCATCGACGTCGAGACCAAGCCGTGCATGCTGCCGCGCGATGCTGTGGCGTCAGCCGGCAAGACGCTCGTTGAACTCTTCGGCCTGGCCCGTGAGCTCAACGTCGATGCTGAGGGCATCGACATCGGCCCCTCACCGGCGGACGCGTTCGTCGCGGAGCAGCTGTCGACCCCCATCGAGCAGCTGGACCTCACCGTCCGCTCGTACAACTGCCTCAAGCGCGAGGGCATCCACACCGTGGGTGAACTCATCGGCCGTTCTGAGGCGGACCTGCTCGACATCCGCAACTTCGGCGCCAAGTCCATCGACGAGGTCAAGGTCAAGCTGGTCGGCCTCGGACTGGCGCTCAAGGACAGCCCGCCCGGATTCGACCCCGGTGCCGCCGTGTACTTCAGCGATGAAGACGACGACGAGGACCTGGACCTGGTCGAGGACGAGCAGCTCTAACCACGCCACCCGAACAAGGAGTTCTTTCATCATGCCTACGCCTACTAAAGGTGCCCGCCTGGGTGGCGGTCCCGCCCACGAGCGCCTCATGCTCGCCAATCTGGCGACGGCGCTGTTCGAGCACGGCCGCATCACCACGACGGAGGCCAAGGCCAAGCGCCTGCGTCCCCTCGCAGAGCGCCTGATCACCTTCGCCAAGCGCGGTGACCTCGCCGCCCGTCGCCGTGTCCTCACCGTTGTGCGCGACAAGGGTGTCGTGCACGTTCTCTTCACCGAGATCGGGCCGCGCTACGAGAACCGCCACGGTGGCTACACCCGCATCGTCAAGCTCGGCCCGCGCAAGGGCGACAACGCGCCCATGGTGGTCATCGAGCTTGTGGAACCGCTTGCCGAGCAGGTCGTCGCTGAGGCCACCGGTGCCACCAAGCGCGCGGCCAAGGAGAAGGCTGCCGCCGCGCCTGCGGCCCCGGCCGCTGAGGAGACGGCGGCCGCCGAGGTTGTCGCCGATGAGGCGGAAGTTGCCGCGGAGGCTGCCGGAGATACTCCGGAAGAGGCGGCTGAGGTTGAGGCCGCCGCTGACGCCGATGTCGAGGCTGACGCCGATGTCATGGCCGACGGTGAGACTGACGCCGACGGTGAGACTGACGCGGATACGGCCGAGACGGACAAGAAGGACGAGTCCTGACCGACGCATCGTCATCGACTCAGCCCGTCGCCGGATCCTCCGGTGACGGGCTGTTTCGTCTGCGCCTCGACATCGCCTACGACGGTCGTGACTTCCATGGCTGGGCCGCGCAACCGCAGGCTGCCGGACTGCGCACGGTGCAGGGTGAGTTGGAGCGTGTCCTCGGGCATCTGTACGGCGTGCCGATGCCGGTGCAGTGCGCCGGCCGCACGGATGCGGGGGTGCACGCACGCGGCCAGGTAGCCCATGTCGATGCTCCGATGGCCGCCACCACCGACATCGACGTGCGCCGCATCAATCGCGCCCTGCCCGCTGACCTGCGGATCCTCCGCATGGAAGAGGTATCGCCACAGTTCGATGCGCGCTTCTCGGCCCTGTGGCGGCGATATTCCTACCGTGTCTGCGATGGGGGAGTGGGACCTGATCCGTTGGCACGCCACCTCGTACTGCCGTGGCCGCGATGGCTAGACGTTGACCGGATGAACGAGGCCGCGGAGCCCCTGCATGGCGAACATGACTTCGCGCCGTTCTGCAAGCAACGTGAGTTCGCCACCACGGTGCGCGGTCTCGAGCGCCTGCGGTGGTATCGCGATGAGGCTGGGCTCGCGGTCATGGACATCCAGGCCGACGCCTTCTGCCACTCGATGGTGCGTTCGCTGGTCGGCGCCCTGCTCCCCGTCGGGGATGGGCGCAGGACCGTTGACTGGCCGGGGCAGGTGCTGCACTCCGGTGTCAAGGACTCGGGCGTGACCGTGATGCCGGCCTATCCCCTTGTCCTGGAGCAGGTCGGCTACCCACCACCGGAGGAGTGGGCCGAGCGGCAGCAGCGCACCCGAGTGCGACGGGACACCTGATGGGGCATATCGACGTCCAGCACGTGACCTACTCCCTGCCTGACGGGCGCGTGCTCCTCGACGATGTCTCCTTCCGCGTCGGAGAGGGCACCACCGCAGCGCTCATCGGCGCGAACGGCGCAGGCAAGACGACGTTGCTGCGCATGATGGCCGGCGATCTCGCACCTGACCAGGGCAGTGTGGTGACCACCGGGGGTGTCGGGGTCATGCGTCAGTTCGTCGGCCAGGGTCTTGGTCTCGACGTACGGGGGTTGCTCCTATCGACCGCCTCCCCGGCCTTGCAGGAAGCCGCCGCGCTGGTCGACGCGTGTGAGCTTGATCTGATGGACACCGATGACGAGGCCGTGCACATGCGCTACGCGCATGCCCTTGCGGACTATGCGGACGCGGGCGGGTACGAGGCGGAGGTGCAGTGGGATGTCGTGTGTACTGCCGCTCTCGGGTTGCCTTTCGAATCCGTCCGGTACCGCGACGCCGAGACGCTCTCCGGTGGAGAGCGCAAGCGTTTGGTCCTCGAAGCCTTGCTACGCGGTCCTGACGAGGTACTGCTCCTTGACGAGCCCGACAACTTCCTCGACGTACCGGCCAAGGTATGGCTTGAGCAGCAACTGCGAGACACCCCCAAGACCGTGCTGCTCGTTAGCCACGATCGTGAACTGCTCGACAACGCCGCGGACTCCATCATCACCGTCGAACTCGGCGCGGCGGGGAACTCGGTCTGGGTGCACGGCGGTCGCTTCTCGACCTATGCCGATGCTCGCGCCGATCGTTTTAGCCGGCTGGAAGAGCTGCGCAGACGCTGGGACGAGGAGCATCGCAAACTCAAGGACCTCGTGCAGATGTACAAAACGAAGGCCGCCTACAACGATGGCCTGGCATCTCGCTATCAGGCCGCGCAGACGCGTCTACGAATGTTCGAGGAGGCGGGCCCGCCGCAGGCGATCCCGCTGCGCCAGTCGCTGAAGATGCGGCTTGGGGGCGGACGTACGGCGAAGCGCGCGGTGATCTGCGAAAACCTTGCCCTCACCGGATTAACCGACCCCTTCGACCTCGAGGTCTGGTTCGGTGAGCGGGTCGGCATCCTCGGGCGCAACGGCGCCGGCAAGTCGCACCTGCTCAGGCTGCTTGCGCTGGGGGGCACCGATCCCGATCTCCCGCCCCTGGGCGATGTCCCCATCGCTCCGGTCGCCCACACTGGGATCGCGCGGCTCGGCTCCCGGGTTCGCGCCGGATGGTTCGCCCAGACGCACACTCGTCCGGATCTCGCCGGCCGCACCCTGCTGGAGATCCTGCATCGGGGCGACGGCGACCGAGCCGGGATGGGGCGCGAACCTGCGAGTCGCGCTCTGGATCGGTATGGGTTGGCCGGAGCGGCCGAGCGCCCCTTCTCGACCCTGTCAGGGGGTCAGCAGGCCCGCTTCCAGATCCTGTTGCTGGAGTTGTCCGGAGCCACACTGCTGTGCCTGGACGAGCCCACGGACAACCTTGATCTAGAGAGCGCTGAGGCGCTCGAGGGGGCCCTGGAGCAGTTCACCGGGACGGTGCTGGCGGTGACCCATGATCGGTGGTTCACCCGGGGTTTTGACCGGTTTGTCATCGTGGGGGAGGACGGCGCCGTCACGACCTCCGACGAGCCCGTGTGGGGCCTCGAGGGGGCGTTTTGACCCCCCGTGCCGGGCGCGGGTAGTCTAAGCGGTCGTTGTGCCCGGACCCGGGCGCTTTCGAAACAAGAGGTTCCCGTGCGCACGTACACCCCAAAGACCGGTGAGGTCACCCGCGAGTGGCTCGTCATTGACGCGACCGATGTCGTCCTGGGCCGCCTGGCTTCGCAGACCGCCACCCTCCTGCGTGGCAAGCACAAGCCGGTCTTCGCGCCGCACGTGGACACCGGTGACTTCGTCATCATCATCAATGCCGACAAGGTCGCCCTGACCGGCAGCAAGCGCGAGCAGAAGATGGACTACCGCCACTCGGGTTACCCGGGCGGCCTGCGCGCGACCTCGTACGCCGACCTGCTCGAGAGCGACCCGCGTCGCGCAGTTGAAAAGGCTGTTCGCGGGATGCTGCCGCACAACAAGCTCGGGCGCCAGCAGATGTCCAAGCTCAAGGTCTACTCCGGCCCGGATCATCCGCACGCCGCGCAGAAGCCCACGCCGTACACCATCACGCAGGTCGCGCAGTAGCGGGCACGGCGTAGGAAAGGAATACACAAGTGAGCGTTAGCGAAACCGAACTCCTTGACGAGGACGTCCCGTCGGAGTACACGACCGAGACTCCTTCGTCGGCTCCGGCCGCCGCGGACCGTCCTGTCGTCACCGCCCCCGGCGGAGCGACCGGTCGTCGCAAGGAGGCCATCGCCCGCGTCCGCCTGGTGCCCGGCACCGGTCGTTGGACCATCAATGGGCGTGACCTCGACTCCTACTTCCCCAACCGCGTGCACCAGCAGGAGGTCAACGAGCCGTTCGTCACGCTCGGCCTCGAGGGTCGCTACGACGTGATCGCGCGGATGTCCGGTGGCGGCATCTCCGGTCAGGCTGGTGCGCTGCGTCTCGGCATTGCGCGCGCGCTCAACGAAATCGACGAAGAGGGCAACCGTCCGGCGCTGAAGAAGGCCGGGTTCCTCACGCGCGACGCCCGGGCGAAGGAGCGCAAGAAGTACGGCCTGAAGAAGGCCCGCAAGGCGCCCCAGTACAGCAAGCGCTAGTTCGACGGCCGTGGGCGGGCGCCTCTTCGGTACCGACGGCGTTCGGGGCCTAGCCAACCGCGATCTCACCGCGGAATTGGCGCTACGTCTCGCGGCGTCCGCCGCGCATGTGCTGGGGGATGCCGGAGCGCTGAGCGCAGCTGGCTCTGGTCGGCCCCTCGCCGTGGTCGGACGTGACCCGCGTGCCAGCGGGGAGTTCCTCGAAGCCGCCGTCGTGGCTGGGCTGGCCAGTGCCGGTGTCGACGTCCTTCTGGTCGGTGTTGTCCCCACACCAGCTGTCGCCTACCTCACCGCGTCCGCGGGTGCGAGTCTGGGCGTGATGCTCTCGGCGTCGCACAATCCGATGCCGGACAACGGCATCAAGTTCTTCGATGCCGCCGGGCACAAACTGCCCGATGCCGTCGAGGACGCTATCGAAGCCCGCATGGCCGAGGCATGGGATAGGCCCACGGGGGCGGCCGTAGGACGCGTCCGTGTGATGGCCGATGCGCGGGCCCGCTACATCGACCACCTCCTCGCCGCCTGCCCCACGTCGTTAGCGGGGCTGCGCGTCGTCGTCGACACGGCGAACGGAGCCGCGGCTGAGGTGTCGCCGGAGGCGATGCGTCGAGCCGGCGCGGAGGTCTTGGCGATTCACTCCTCTCCCGACGGTCTCAACATCAACGCCGGTTGCGGGAGCACCCATCTGGAGGACCTCGTCGCCGCGGTGGTTGAGCACGGTGCTGATGTCGGCATCGCCCATGATGGCGACGCCGATCGATGCCTGGCGGTGGCCGCC
>Ga0222714_10000379_pt1 | contig 52514 bp, 40 predicted proteins | sample C33_3DmetaG_FD_165048 | JGI IMG/M metagenome (GOLD analysis project Ga0222714, IMG submission 165048) | Estuarine water microbial communities from San Francisco Bay, California, United States - C33_3D | ecosystem: Environmental > Aquatic > Marine > Unclassified | place: USA: California... | reverse complement strand
CTCGCGTTCGGCCTCGGTTTCCGACACCGCAATTTGCCGCGACAGGCGCACTTCGCGCTTGCACGCGGCGCGCGCAGACTTGCCCATGGTGCGCTGGCGGCGGCTGGCGGCGGCGGCGTAAAAGTTGGTTTAGTGTCGCGCCTGAACGACTGCGATGCGAGACGCGCGGTGTGAAGCGCGTAGCGTTGGTCGTCGATGCGTGCGTTCGCTCGTTCGAGGGCGACGGCGAGGTTCGCGCGCGTGCGCGACGACGAGTGCGGTGGTGCTGCTCGAGGCGAGAGCCTCGCAGTCTAGCAGAGTAGCGGGACGGTTGACGCGCGACATCGATGTGCTACAATGACCATCGATCGATGCGCGTGGTGCGCGAGCGTTGTGTGTCAGAAACAATGACTAATGAGCGCGGTGCGTGCTATTCATACTTCGTTCGCGCGAGCTAGGTCTAAGATGTCGTCGTCGAGCGCGCGCCAAACGCCAGTTTTGTCGAGCGTCTTCGCGGACACATCGATAATTTGCGGAGTAAATGCGCACGTGTGCGTCTGGCGCGCGGCGTCTACGAATGCTGCGGTGCGCACATTGATGTCTTCGACGGGGTTGTCGATGATGACGGTAAATAATACGCTGCAATCTTTGGCGATTTGACTGACGACGAAATCTCGTAACAGGGCGCCGTCGGCGGCAGTCAAGTTTGTCAAATCGTCTTTAAGTTCGGCTGCCAAAACGTGCGCACGCGCGTACCCAATGCAATCACGCGACTGTACACGTAGGATGTGTGCAAAGACGTCCGCACTGGCGTCAATCATCCCTGGAAGCGCTGCTTGAATCACGTCCAGCGACGTATTCGCTTTCGCGCCGCTTTCATCCATCAATACGTTAAAGTCGCCGTCGCATATTCGCAAATTATTTTGTGGACAAGCAAAAAGCGCACTGATTGCCGTTTGAATTCTGAGCTTGTCACCAGAGAATAAATCTAATGGATCGTAAGCGCTCGCCATCTTTCGCTCGCCGCGCGCCAACTTGAGCCTTTGGTGCAACTGATATCGACTAACTTCTTTCCCGTCGTCAAGCGTCACCGCAACGCCCGATTTAGGTTTGATTTCAACGAGAAAAACGTCTTGTGTTCGTGAGAAGCACGAGTGTGCGCGTGCGGCGACTCGCGACAATTGACCGAACCGCTCGGCGACGTCAACGCTTTGGCCGTCCCGGCGCCGACGCTCGAGACGCTCTGCGGCGTCGTATTTCGACGCTAAACCAGCGATGAATTCTGACGAAAATTCCACAACGCAAGGCTCTATATCGCTCACTTCACTAACCAGCTTCGGAGCATCGCGATAAAACTCGTCCCGCGCCCGGCGGTCCGCGGCGACCCAAGACTCGCCGACGCCGACGTCCTCGTCGCTGCGCGTCGCGAGATCCCACACCGCGGCGTCGAGCGCGCTCTGTTGCCAGCGGCGATTGTTTTGAGTTTTGCGCACGCGCAGCAGCGCGCGTTCGAGCCTCACGCGCGGTCCACGTTCGTGCGCTGGTCCTCGGTACTCAAACACGCAGTGCGCGTTGCCTTCATTCAAGTACTCAAACGACGCCACGTCGTCGATTGTGAGGCTGATGCGCTCTTCCGACGTCGTCGCGCATTCGCCGTCTTGCGCTCTGTCCATGACTCTACAAGGTGGCAGGTGACACCACGCCCGGGCGCGCGTGCGTGTGTGGCAGAAGGAGTTTGTGAGCTACATACAGTTAGTTGGAAATATTACAACGCAGACTTGATTTATCCCATCGACGCACGAAACGCGTCAATCTTCTCAAATATGTTTCGCGGATTACCCTGTATAAGTCTTCCCGACCCGTCGGAGCTACCCGATGGAGGCGCGCCGACGCATCCAGCTTCGCAGTACGTCGTCCACTGGTCGATGATTGAGTTTGTCGACGCCGGACACTCGTGCGCGGGACAGTGTCCGCCAGGAGATATCTCATAATAGTCCGCGCGAGGAACCGCGCGCTTCAGACGCTGCCCCCAAAGAGGCACAACCCATGGGTCCTCTTTCCCGTACACTAGCGCGACTGGAATGTCGCTTGCGGCGAGCACACTCAACATTTCATCAAACGACATCTTTGATTTCGGACTCCACACCACTGAACAAAACGCAGAAAGCGCGTTGGGATTATTAGTAGGCGCTATAATGCGACGCACCAAGTCCTCATCTATTCTAGATTTGCTAGCGTACACGAGGCCAAGTAATCCGCTCACATTTTCAGCCGAGCGGAAACTATCCCAATACGCCTTAAACGGCGTCGACACCCACTTCGGCACCGGTAAACTGCCTTTCCACGGCGCCAAGCGATAGCCGAGCGAATTCTCATCATTCGGCACGAAAGCCCAAAACGGCGTGGCGTTCATTAAAATCAAGCCGCGCACGAGCTCTGGTGACGTCGCCGAAACGTACGTCGCTAGATAGCCGCCCAACGAGTTTCCCGCGACGTAGCTACTCCGACCGACGACATCACGCAAGAAATGATCCACCTGATCCCGCCACGTATCTATAGAATACTGAAATTTCTGTGCGTGTAGTTCCTTCACCGCGTCGTCGTCACGCGGCCACGAATCGCCTTGCCCGCACAAGTCCAACGCCCACACGCACGCGCCCGCGTCGGCGAGCTCCTCGAGCTGCGCGCGATAATGAAACGTCCCGACGCCGAACCCGTGCAGGAACACCACGTGCTTCGCCGCGTTGACGTCTCCAGAGCGTTCGTAGTGCACGTCGTGCCCGCGCCAGGTGTAGCGCGCGTCTTCTTTCGACGACCCGTTATCCAGTACAACCTCTGACGACGATTGCGACGACGACGCGCGCGCGGCACGGCGCGCGCGCGACGCCATCGCGCGCACACCGTCGCGAGCGTGCGTCATCGATGTCCCGCGCGATCGCGCGACCGCGCGCGGTGACGTCTCGCGCGCCGTCGCTGTCATCATCGCCACGCCGCGCACAGTGTCGTCAGTCGTCACTCGCGCGCACGAGCTCTTTGCGACGTCCGGTGGCGACGATGGGGGGCAACCAAAGCCACGAGAGCGACGCGACCACGAACGCCGACGCCGCGGTCGGCGAGACGCGCGCCGCGGCGATGCCGGCGCGCGATGCCGAGCCCGAACGCGTCGTCGAACCGGCGCCGCCGATCGCCATCGTCACGGACGCGGTCGCGACGCTCTCCGTCGCCGCGGCGTCCGCGCCACCGGCGTGCGCGACGCCGCTCGCGAGAGCGTCCAAGGTTAAGGTTGATTTCCGCCCGTTCGGGGCGCCGCTCGCGTTTTTGGCTGCGGCGAAGATGCTCGGGATGGATGTCGCGTGCGGCGAGCAGGTCAAGACGGCGCCGGAAACGCCGACCGCCGTCGTCGATGGCGGCGCGATGACGATCGTCGGCGCGCTGAATATGATGGATGCGATCGTGAGTGCGGTTGATGGGGATTCTACGCTCATGGGCTCGAGCGCGGGCGATGCGGAGGCGATTCACGATTGGTTGGCGCAGGCGAAGAACTTTCTTCCGGGTGGCGGGTTTGAGCGACAGTGCGAGCAAGTGGACGAATACTTGGCGACGCGCACGTATTTGGTTGGACACGCGATAACGCTCGCCGATTTAGCCATGTGGGCTGAGTTTACGACGAACCGTCAGTGGCTGGTGATTGTGAAGAAGAACAAGTGCGCCAACGTGCAACGTTGGTTGGCGACGTTGAACGCCGACGAGACGTTGCGAGCCGTCGTCGCGGAATCGGACGCTGGGAACCCAGTCTTGGCGAAGAAAGCCCCGGTTGCGACGTCGGACGGTGCGAGTGGTAAGAAGAAGGCGGCTACGACTGGCTCGTTCGAAGTGGATCTTCCTGGAGCTGAAGATGGCAAGGTGGTGACGCGTTTCCCACCCGAGCCGTCTGGATTTTTGCACATCGGTCACGCCAAGGCGGCGTTGTTAAACCACTACTTTGCGCGTCGGTACAACGGTAAGCTCATCGTTCGGTTCGATGACACGAACCCTGATAAAGAAAACAACGATTTTGTGGATAGCATCATGGAGGACATCGCCACGTTGGGTCTCGACCCCGACGTCGTGACGTACACGTCTGATTCCTTTGACGCCATTCTTAAGATGGCTGATAAGCTCATCAAGGAGGGCAAAATGTACATCGACACGACGCCCGTGGACAAGATGCGTGAAGAACGCATGGCCCGCGTCGAGTCAAAGTGCAGAAGCCAAAGTGTGGAGGAAAACTTGCGTCTTTGGAATGAAATGAAGGCGGGTTCTGAAGAGGGCGTTGCGTGTGCCGCGCGATTCAAGATTGACATGTCTCACAACAACGGTTGCATGCGTGATCCTGTCGCGTATCGATGCAACGTGAATACGCCGCACCATCGTACGGGTACCAAGTACAAGGTGTATCCCACGTACGATTGTGCGTGCCCTTTTGTCGATGCGCATGAAGGCGTCACGCATGCGTTGCGAACTTCTGAATACGCCGACCGCGAAGATCAATACATCTGGATTCAAAAGGCTATGGGCCTGCGCAAGGTGCACATTTGGGAGTATAGTCGATTAAATTTGGAGTATACCACGCTTTCCAAGCGCAAGTTGCAATGGTTCGTCGACGAAGGTCACTCTACTGGTTGGGACGATCCACGCTTCCCAACTGTGCAAGGTGTCACGCGCAGAGGCTTGAAGGTTGAAGCGCTCAAGGAGTTTATGCTTTCACAAGGGGCGAGCAAAAACTGCAACTTGATGGAGTGGACGAAGATTTGGGCCATGAACAAGAAGATTATCGATCCTGTTGCTCCCCGTCATGTATGCATCGCCGACGAAGACCGCGTCGTCGTCAACGTGCTCGGTTTCCCCGACGGCGAGCACTGGTACACCACGCCAAAGCACAAGAAGAATCCGGATGTGGGTATCAAAGTTACCTTGCGTATGAAGGAAATCCTCCTCGAACAAGCAGACGCGCAATTGATCAGCGAAGGAGAGGAATGTACGCTCATGGATTGGGGTAACGCCATCTTCAAGAACATCGTAAAGGAGGGCGACGTGGTGAAGTCGATGGATTGCGAAATCAACCCCGAAGGCGATGTCAAGTCAACGAAGCTCAAGCTTACTTGGTTAGCGAACTGGAACGAACTAGTACCGGTCATCATGAAGGACTTTGATTACTTGATTACCAAGAGAAAGCCCGAAGAGACGGATGAGTTCAAGGACATCGTCAACAAGACGACGGAAATTGTGACTGTTGCTCGAGGTGACGGTAACTTGCGCGCGTACAACAAGGGAGAAATCATCCAAATCGAGCGTAAGGGTTATTTCATTGTCGACCGCGTGTACGTTAATGAGGCGCACCCGATGATTTTGTTGAACATTCCGGATGGCAAGAAAGCGTCCTGGGGCGTCGGCGCGAAGTAGACTTTTAATTCGAACACATTCAACACATGCGAAGACGACTGTCAGATTATTCTTTCATGACGTTGCAAATAATTATAGTTCTATAAGCTATTGCGCTCCGAGCGTCTTGCCGAGTTCGCCAGTCTCATGCATGGAATTTACGATGTCGTGTCCGCCGAGGAGCTCGCCTTCAAAGTACAACTGCGGAATCGTCGGCCATTCTGAAAAGTCTTTGATGACGAAAATCAAATTTGGATTGTAGTAATCATCCAGCACGTTCACCGTGTCGTAGTCTACGCACAACTCATTCAAAACATTCACCATGCGATGAGAAAAGCCGCAGTCAGGCTCTTCCCGAGTACCTTTGATGAACGCCACAATCTTGTGTGTTTCAACGCAATTTTGAATCGCCTTGGACAATTCTTCGGCAGGCATGTCGGGCGTTTTCCCATCAGTTAGTCGCACGCACGCCTTGCTCGGTCTCGTCCGCCGTTCACTAAATAGCTTGTTATCCGGCGTGTTTCCGGGCGGCAAGCTCCCCGCCTCCGCCACGTACTCCATCATCCACGTCTTCCACGCCGTTTGCAAATCTGCCTTCGATGCATCAGGGAGCGACAAACATCGCACACTATAACAATACTGCGGCAGCTCAAACGCGTGCACTTTCACGCTCGAGTTTACTTTGCGACTCAACCCAACGTACTGCAACGCCCCTTTTTCATTATAAATCGCATACACTCCCGGTGTGGCTGGTATCCCTTCGTTCCGGTGCCCATCATTCACGAGCACGAACGACTCTGACTCCGCCATCGTCGGCGCGCCGTTCGTACCGGACGCGTACACAACCATCGAGCGTGTCCACCGAGAGCTCGTCCTCGGCGACCCTAGGGCGCGAGCGCCCGGCGTCGAGCTCGCCCGCGTCGCCGTCGTCGACGACGTCGTCGCCATTGACATCTTCGCGCGCACGCACAGCATGGTCATCGTTTCAATCTCTGGTCGTGCGTCGCCGCGCGAATCACGCCTCGCGCGACGAAAGCTGACGCCACAGCTGACGTCGGCTCGCGTGAGCCCATTGTTAGTTGAAAAAGCTCGCCCAAAATAGAACTCTAATCGACACGCAAAACTCGCCGACACCGCGCGCTCGACGCCACTTTTCGACACCTTCGGTACATACATAACGTAAACATGAGGTACGGGCGCGTGATATGTGCGCGCACGCGCGTATGCGCTCGATCGTGCGGGTGTGCGCGGCGCTACACTCGACTTTCGGACGCGCGTGCGCTTTGGTCAATGCCGCGCGCGGGAGACTCACCACTTTGACTTTTCCCGACACTCGCAGAGAAATCGTACACATTCAAGCGGGGCAATGCGGTAACCAAATTGGTGCAAAGTTTTGGGAGGTACGTCTCGGCCTCGGCGTCGCGCGGGCGTGAGCAAGCGCTCGATGCGTCTCGTCTTTACGCGTCCGCGACGCGGGAGACGCGAAAAGTCAACCGCGCGCTCGCTAACCAGCCATCGCGTCGCTCGTTTTCATAGGTTATCTGCGACGAGCACGGCGTCGATCCCACTGGCACGTACTGCGGTGATGCTGACTTGCAACTTGAACGCGTCAACGTGTACTTTAACGAAGCTTCTGGAGGTACGTTGACTCTTTCGCTCGCGCGCGAGAAGTTTAATTTTGTCTCATTTCGCAGGTCGCTACGTGCCGCGTGCGGTGCTCATGGACCTTGAACCTGGCACGATGGATTCCGTGCGTTCGGGACCGTACGGTCAAATCTTCCGCCCCGACAACTTTGTTTTCGGGCAAACGGGTGCCGGTAACAACTGGGCCAAGGGCCACTACACGGAAGGCGCCGAACTCATCGACGGCGTGTTGGACGTCGTGCGCAAGGAGGCGGAGTCGTGCGACTGCTTGCAAGGCTTCCAAGTGTGCCACTCCCTCGGAGGTGGTACTGGTTCCGGTATGGGTACGCTTTTGATTTCTAAGATCCGCGAAGAATACCCCGACCGCATGATGCTCACGTTCTCTGTCGTACCGTCGCCCAAGGTGTCCGACACCGTCGTCGAGCCGTACAACGCCACGTTGTCCGTGCACCAATTGGTTGAAAACGCCGACGAATGTATGATTCTCGATAACGAGGCTCTCTACGATATTTGCTTCCGCACGTTGAAGTTGACGACGCCGACGTTCGGTGATTTGAACCACTTGATTTCTGCCGTCATGTCTGGCGTGACGTGCTGCTTGCGATTCCCTGGTCAGTTGAACGCGGATTTGAGAAAGCTCGCCGTCAACTTGGTGCCGTTCCCGCGCTTGCACTTCTTCATGGTTGGCTTCACCCCATTAACGTCTCGCGGCTCGCAACAATACCGCGCATTGACTGTTCCGGAGTTGACCCAGCAAATGTGGGATGCGAAGAACATGATGTGCGCTGCTGACCCGCGCCACGGCCGCTATCTCACCGCCTCGGCGCTCTTCCGCGGCCGCATGTCCACCAAGGAGGTTGACGAACAACTGTTGAACATCCAAAACAAAAACTCGAGCTACTTTGTGGAATGGATTCCAAACAATGTCAAGTCTTCCGTATGCGATATTCCTCCCAAGGGCCTCAAGATGTCGTCCACGTTCATCGGGAACTCGACTGCGATTCAAGAAATGTTCAAGCGCGTCTCCGAAGCGTTTACGGCCATGTTCCGTCGCAAGGCTTTCTTGCACTGGTACACGGGCGAAGGTATGGACGAAATGGAATTCACCGAAGCCGAAAGCAATATGAACGATCTCGTGTCCGAATACCAACAATACCAAGAAGCGACGAGCGACGACGGTTTCGAAGAGGAAGACGAGGACCTTGACGAACAAGCGTTCTAAATGCGTCGTCATTCGAAAAAGTGTCCAACGGTGACTTGTGAACACCAGATACACATGGGCGCTGCTGATTGACGGAGAGAATAAAATACATGGGCAGATGAACTGAAGCGCGTGCTTTACACTAGAGCGCGTGCGAACTTAAGTAGCCCCATCAAAAGAACGCGAGCCGACTGAATGCGCCGTTCATTCATACATACATACGTACCGCGCTCCGCTGAAATTACATATCACTCTCATCGTCATTACTTAAACATCATACCACCGCCGGCGCCCGCCAAACAATATACATAACCATTTATAGTTCATTAAGCACTGCACGTGCGCTAGATCGTGTTCGCGTTCGCTTTCAAACGTTCAGTGAGCGTCCTTGACAACTTTTCCAATCCATTATTCTGACTCTCAAGCTGTTTCACGCGCGCCTTTAACGCTTCTCGTTCATTCACGAGCTCAATCAACTGCACGTTTGCCTTCTTCATTTGTAAAGACATTTCCAGCTTTTCCTTCTCTCGCTCCAACGCCTCCTTTCGGGCTTGATTGACTTCGTTTGCGTAGCCGCTCAACGCGTCATCGTTCTGCTTGACGACGTCTTTAAACTGCTCAAACTTTTCCCCATAAGTCTTCAAATCCTGCATCAACTCCAATTCGCGCCCCATTCGTTTTTGTAATTCCTCGCGCATTTTGATTAACTCGTCCTCTAGACCGCGTCGTAATTCATCGGCGTGTTGCTCTTTCGCTGCGAAGAGTTGCTCCATCGTCGCCATCGCGTTCTGGCTTCTCTCCGCGTGTTCCTCGTGCACCTTCACCTTCGACTCCATGATCGACACCTGCTCGCGCAACAATGCATTTTCTGCCTCCCATCGCTTTTTCACCGCCTCTGTCTCATCCGCGTGCGTCTTAATCGACGTGAGCTCGTTTGAAATCGAATTCATCAAACGCGCGTTGTTCTCCTCGAGTTCAGCGTTCCTCGCTTGCAACGCCCTCGCCAAGCCTTCGAGCGCGTCCTGATTGCGCGACTTGGCGTGCAAATCCATCGCGAACAGTGCCGCATCGGCTTTCGCGCGCTTGAGCGCATCCTCGAGCGTTTCCTTTGGCGCCATCGGGCGTCACGAACTCAAGCGTCGGCTCGAGCTCTGCCGCCAGTTCGAGGATGGCGCGCGCGATCGCGAAGCTCGATGCGCTCCGCGCGGCGTACCCGGACGCCGAGGAGTGGATGCTCGAGGGCGTGTGCGCGTCCCTCGACGCGCTGAGCGTCGGCGTCGGCGGCGGCGGCGGCGCGACTGACGGCGCGACTGGTGGCGAAGTGCGAGACACCATAGCGTCCTTCTTGGGCGACAGCGACGCGGTGGATGCGTTGAGTGCGATGTGGGTGCGCGCGCCGAGTGCGATGGCGTCGTCGAGCGCGGCGCGCGCGCCGGCGGACGCGCGGGTGAAGGCAGCGCCGGCAGGGACGATGGCGTCGGCGTCGGCGTCGGCGCCCGCGCGAGCCGCGCGCGCTCCGGCGCGAGAAACTAAGGCGGTGCGATTCGTCGAGCGTAAAGCATCGAATCAGTCGATCGCGACGTCGAGTGCCGAGCGACGACCAGCACCAGGGGACGCGCTCGCGCCTGGGGACTTGGCAAAGGCGTGTGTGAATTGCTTACGGTGTGGAAAAGTGTACGACTTGCGAGCCAAGGATGGGGTGATTTCGCAAACCGCGCTCGGATTTTTAGAAGGCAGCGCGCGGTGCACGTTTTGTGGTGCGTTCGTTGCGGTAACTTTAGCCGACGGTTCGCGATTTATGGGCGGGAGCGCTGAGGGTGATGCTTCGACGTCCGCCGAGTCGGTTGAGGACGCGCCGTCGCGAGACGTCTTTGACAAATTACGAGCCATTTCGTTAGGCGTTCAAGACGATGGCGAAGGTGATACCACCGCGCGCTCAGTACGCCGCGGTAAAGAGGTCGTCGACGACGACGCCACCGCCGTGGCCGTGGCTGCAAAGGACCGATTGGTGCACTTTGACCAGACGTCGGCAAAGCGTACCACCGTCATCGACGACCAAAGCGAATACTACGAAATCGATGGCAACGCCTGGCTCGACGAGCACGAGCGCGAGGAACTGAAGAAGCAAGTACAAGAAATGCGCGATGCTGAAGAAGAAGCCAAACGCCGCGCGCGCACGACGTGGACACTCGACCTCATCGGTCGTCGCGTCGCCGCGCCCGCCCCCGAGGACGTCTCGACATCCACCGACCGCGACGAGCGCGCCGATGACGCCGCCCTCGCCGCTGCCAAGGCCATCCGAGCCGCTCTCGCCACGAACGAAGAGCTCGCGCAAGGTGGTGGTGGTGCTGCCGCAGCCGCTGCGTCGACGGCGAGAGAACTCGAACGTTCTCGCGTCGTCGTCAATCCATCCGTCGACCGGGCGCCCACGTTTCTTCGCGCCGCCGCGCACGTCAAACCCGAACTCACCCGCACAGACATCCCCGAAGCGCTCATGCAGCGCGTAGACCAACTAGAACACACACGTCGCGTGCTCGACGACGACCCTTTCGAGCGCGTGGCGTTAGAAGCTGCAGAATTAGGCTTTACGTAGACTTGCTAGAATCAAAAGTCACCAACGTGACCAACCGACCAACGAACCTTTCACACACGCACTTTACGCGCGCCACTGTCGCGCACGCACGCACGCCGCGGCGGCCGCGCCCGCGAGGACGCGCGACGAAAGACGCACGTCGTGTCGACCCGCTCGCTTCGTCGTCGCCCTCGTCCCTCGTCCGTCGTCGGCGTCGGAAAGCACTTTCAAAGCGTCGTGTGACGACGCGTTTGCCCTCGGAGCACCATGGTGAAGTTTGCCCGTCGGTTAGATTCCCAACGCTTCCCTTCCTGGGCCGAGCACTACATCGATTACCGCGCGTTGAAGGGGTTGGTGTACGCCGCGGTGGAGGACGACGCGCGGGCGGGGGAGTTTTTAAACGCGCTCGGAGGAGAGATAAACAAGGTGCGCGCTGGGGAGGGGTAGAATATTCCGGCTCGGCTCGCGCGCGCGACGACGATGAGGCGTGTCGTTCCGTCACGCGCGTAGGGTGATGGACGTAAATGGAGTTTAGAAGCGTCGCACCGTCGCGCGATATCAATGATGAGTACTGACGGGTGTATCGTATCGTCGCGTATCGTAGGCGAATGCGTTTTATTGCGCGAGAGAGGCGAGTTTGAAGGAGCGGCTCGACGCTTTAGAGGCGGATTTAAGGAATGATAACAGCGACGAGATGCTGTTGAAGCGGGCAAAAAAGATGTTGGTGAAGGAGTTCTATCCTGAGCTTTCTGAGCTGCGCGAGTTTGTGGTTTTGAATTACACCGCCGTCGTCAAGGCTGTGAAAAAATTCAACAAGAACTGCAACCGCAAGGAAAACGCGGTGAGTATTTTAAGCGAAAGTCCGATGTTTTACTCGTTGGGATTGGCCAAGCTCGTGACTCGTACGGAAATGCTTACCGTACACGCAGCTCCGAAGACGAAGACCAAAATGCTTGAAGATTCGATTTGTCCAGTGTGCGAAGACGTGCTCAGCAACCCAGTGGTGTTGCCGCATTGCAAGCACAAGTTTTGCTTCAAGTGTATCATTAACGCCGCGCCGTCTGCGAGCGCACCTCTTATTACGACCTCTTCAGCGACCGATCTGAGTAATCTTTCTGAGCTTGAGTCGCCTTTGATGAAAACTCCGGCACAACGGGTGGCGATGTTTCCTGGCCGATGTCCGGTGTGCAAATCGCGCGACGAAAACCACGGCACCGGTCACATTTTTCAGCCCGACCCTACGTTGGATGATTTCATCAAAAGCCACTTCAACGATGGTGATTTGGACACGGATGCAGATGATCTCGATCCGGCATCACCGTCGTCCTCGAGTGAGGAGACACTCGTGCCTCCGCGTCCAGAGTCGCCCACGCCGGCGCCGATGATTCGTAAAGTACTCCTCGTCGCCGTGGCTGGATGCCGAGTCGACTCGATGCTTACTGCGAATACGCCCACGCTCAAGTCGTTTATTCGAGGCAACAAGAATGCGTGCTTTTCGCTTGACATGCAAGCGAGCGCGATGCGATGCTCCACGAGCTCGAGCTCGCCCATGTTACCCGTGCTCACGGGTCAGTCGGTGAGCGTCTTGAAAGCCATCGACGAGGATGACGACGCGTCGTTGACATCTATGTTTGAGCGTCTCAAAGAAGTTCGGTCATGGGTCAAAGGCGCATTCGCGATCGGTCAAGCCGAAGACTTGCATAAGATTTTGCGCAAAGAGGCAAAACCTTTACTAGAGACATCGCAAAATACTGATCTCGCCGCGGCGGAAGCCGTGACGCGCACGCTTCAAGGCTCAGTCACACCAGATGTAGTTTTCCTTCACATGGGTGAGATTCAGAAGGCAGGTTTCAAGCACGGATTCGGTCCTCATGTTGAGAAATATATGACCGCTATCGAAGCTGCGGATGTGCGATTGAAACAAGTTCTCGACGCGTTGCACGAACGTCAGAGCATTCACCCTACAGAAGACTGGCTCGTGATGCTTACTTCGCCTTCGGGTGGAACGTGTCGCGCAGATATGCCTGCCGGTATGCAGGGCGAGTTTGACGCACATGACTGGAACGATGGTGGAGGACGGCAACTTCGCTCGAACGGTGTTAGTGGCTTATTGGAGTTGCCCCAGCACAGCGCCGGTTGGGTGATGATCGAGAGCGGGCCAAAGTTGAGCATCACTGGAGAGCTTTTGCCAGCACCTCGCGATACAGACATCGTGCCTACTCTTCTCGAACACTTTGGCGTCGCACCAAGACGCGAATGGAGCATGGATGGCGAAGACATGCTGTCGTTTCGCCGGCGAGAGAATTCCGCGAAGGATCCTACAATGCCATCGCGATTGAAAAACATAAAGAAAGGCTTTGAGCACAGACGTATTAGCACGCAAAACTTGAATTCAAAGCCATTTCCGACGCATTTACCGGGGCTTTTTGAGCCATCAGGATGTGCAGTTATTGGACATCGAGGATTGCGAGCGAATCGCGCTTCTGGCGCGGGAATTCGCGAAAATACGGTGGCGTCATTCAACGCCGCGGCGGAGGGCGGTGCGGAGTGGTGTGAATTTGACATCCAAGTCACATCAGATGGTGTCCCGGTTGCATGGCATGACGATATCGTAATTATTAGACGCGGTCAAGGTCCTTTAGAAAGCTTTAGCGTTCGTGAGGTTGAGTGGTCCGACTTGCGGGAGTTGTCGCGAGCCGCTAAACGCACCGCGCAACGGCCAGTCGACGCTCTGGGTGTTGAGAACGCGAAGCGTATCATGAGTACGGACGAAGATGACGAGCACGACGACCGCGATGACGAGTATGACGCGCAAGATGAAGTTACATTTTATCGCGTTTTCGGCGGCGATCCCGAGCCTCAGCCCTGGGTGATGGAAGTTGAAGATGAGATCCCAACGCTCGCACAGATTTTGGCCAATACACCAGAGTCGCTTGGTTTCAATGTCGAACTGAAGTACGATGAAGAGAACAGTTGCAACACTCGTCGATTAGTCGCAGAATTGCGTTCGATATTAGCGGTGTGCTCTGGACACGCTGATCGGCGAATTGTGTTCTCGTCGTTTGATCCCGACGCGGCTTTGTTGATGCGCGCCATTCAAGGTTCGTATCCTGTGATGATTCTCACGGACGCAAACGCTGATCACGTCGATCCGCGTCGACGTTCTGTTGCGGCGGCGATGCAGGTGGCACTTGAAGGCGGCTTGTGCGGTGTGGTTTCGGACGTTAAGGCGATCATTAACAGTCCAGCGGACGCGGCTGGTGTCCGTGACAGCGGTTTGCTTCTCGCGACGTATGGCGAAGGAAACGATGATGATGGCTCGACGGGTACTCAAGTCGAACTTGGCGTGTTCGGCATCATTACTGATGCTGTACCTGCAGTTGCAAAGAAGTTCAATTCAGCTACTGTTCAAGGGCAGTCGTTTGCGCCACCACTATCAGTATGCGCGGCGCCAGCGTCTTCTATGGACTTAATTGTAGAAGAGGCAGCCGCCGAATTCGGTAAACACGCGAACATCGGCAAAAAGGCAGCCGAGCTAGATAAAGTGCGAAATTCCAAGTGGTACAAGTTATCAGACGAGGCACGACAGGGTAAGCTCGATAACGATGACGACGACGTCGACACTCGAGCGTCTCCACGACGTCGCCGCGCATCGAGCGAAATCGGCGACTACTTTTCGGACAGCGAACGTCCAGACTCGCCTGAGTCATTTCAATCGCTTCAGTCCCATTCATCTCGTAACAACGTTAAATGGACTGGGTATCCGCAGTTTTCTCGCGGAATGTCAAAAGAAAGAAGACAGCCAAACAAACTTGCCGCCATTCAGCCTAAAGCTGCAATGAAGTGAGCCACAGTATCAGCGAAGCACTGATACTTGTATTCCACTATTTTTCGGCATCCTTTGTGATGCGTGTAGTGCGTTTATTTCGCGTCATTACATTATAGACTACCACCACCTAAGCTTTGTCAAAGCTGCTTTGAGCATGTAATAAACAGCAACCTCTGTAACACACCTCAGTGCGTCGTGTGCGCTCCCAACCGTGACTTGCGATTGAACACAATCACGAACGTTCACGCGTGAGAACATAAAGTTATAAATTCAAGTACACGCACCACATCCTCGCTTGGCCAGAATAGCGTCGCCACTCGACTGTCTTTGACGCGATGCGCCTCTTCACCTTTCACATGTTCAACGCCAACGTAAGTCATGATTGCGCACGCCTTACGCGTTTGTACTCACCACGCGATAATGTTCACACGCACACAGGGCGAGTGCATGTACCAGCGCGAATGGTCTCGCGAACGTGCGAGCGCCGACGAAGAGACGGAGCACAAGACGCTGTTTGGTCTATTCTTCACGCTGAAAGATTTTGCGAAACAGTTGGATCCTCTTGGGTACGTTATTAAATGTAGATATAGTCGTTCGCTCTCGAAATACGTTAATGAAGCCATTCGTTGTCTAACCACGAGACGATGTACGTTTTTTCTCTTGCAGAGGTGCAGAAGGTCCGTGTAACTTTTACGCGTTTACGACGAACAACTACAAGTTGCACTTCTTTGAAACCGCCACTGGCTTGCGGTTACTTCTCACCACGGATGAATCCGCCGGCGATTTACGTGCGGTTATGAAGCACATATACTCAAACATTTATATCGAGTACATCGTGAAAAACGCCGCGTTGGAACCGATGAAACCTTTCGCGTCGGACGCGTTCACGGCGGCGCTCGATGCCTACACCGCGCTACTTTAACGCGACGTCATTCGCACGCGCTCGCGTTTCCCGCGACGCCCGCACTCGTAGAACATAGAACATTGTATATTATAGCTTAGAGCACTCGCTCTCACGCGCGAAAACGCGGGATTTCGAGCGCTGGACGCCACGTGAATGCCAACCGCGACGAACGCGCGCGAAAGGACATGCCAAACACTCACATACGCCACCCGCGCCCCTCGCCACGTCAGACGACGCCGCGCACGCTCGACGACGTCTCACCGCCAACCGTCGAAGACGATGAGCGATAACGCGCAAGGGACCGGGTTAGCCGCGCGCGCACCACCCGCCGACGAGCCGACGTCGACGGCGCCCGCAGCCGGGACGACGACCAACGCGCCTGACGCGCCTGCACCGAAAGGTGATGGTTTGCAGCCTCGCCGCTACGAAAACTGGGGCGCGCGCAACGTGACGTGCTATGAAAAGCTCGAGCAAGTCGGTGAGGGCACGTATGGACAGGTAAGATGCGACACGCAACGACGCGACGACGACGGAGGTGGTGGATCTTGCGCGCGCCCGCCAGGGGAAGGTTTGCGTAGATGCGTTCGGAACGTCGTCGAAACGCGACGGGTGTGCGAAGCGAAGGCGGTGTACTGACGGTGTATTTGTTTATTCGTATCATACAGGTGTACATGGCGCGTTGCAGGGAGACGAACGACATCGTGGCGTTGAAGAAGGTGCGCATGGACAACGAGAAGGAGGGGTTTCCAATCACAGCCATTCGAGAGATTAAAATCCTGAAGAAGCTGCGGCACAAGAATGTCATTGACCTGAAGGAGATCGTGACGAGCAAGGCGACGGACTCAAACGGAATGAAGGGGAGCATTTACTTGGTGTTCGAGTACATGGACCATGACTTGACTGGGCTGGCGGATCGTCCCGGGATGAAGTTTAGTCTACCACAAATCAAGTGTTACATGCAGCAATTACTTCGAGGCTTGCACTACTGTCACACGAATAACATTCTTCACCGTGACATCAAAGGCAGCAACTTATTGATTAACAATGAGGGAATTTTGAAGCTCGCTGATTTTGGTTTGGCACGTTCTTACACGAATGAAAACGCGCACCCGTTGACGAACCGTGTTATTACGTTGTGGTACCGTCCTCCGGAACTGTTGCTAGGAACGCAGCAGTATGGTCCTAGCGTTGATATGTGGAGTGCGGGGTGCATTTTGGCTGAGCTTTTGTACGGTAAGCCAATTTTACCAGGGAAGAGTGAGATGGAGCAGCTCGAACTCATCTTCAAACTTTGTGGCTCGCCGACGAAGGAAAACTGGCCGGAAGCCGAAAAGTTGCCTTGGGCCAAGACTTTCAAGTTTAAAAAGCCGTACCCGAGACGTGTGCGTGAAGTCTTCAGCCGCTTTACGCCGAGCGCCAAGGATTTAGTAGAACGTTTTTTGGCTTTGGATCCGTCCAAGCGCATCAACGCGGCGGACGCTCTCGATGCCGATTGGTTCTGGGAAGAACCACTCGCGTGCGAACCGCACACGCTGCCTCGATATGAGCCATCGCACGAATTCCAAACCAAAAAGAGACGCCAAGAGGCTAAGCGCGCGGAGGAGCAGAATAAGCGTCAGCGGATGGATGATTCCGGCCGCAGCGCGCGGCCTCCCGCTCAACGCCCACCTGGCCAACGGGGACCGCCGCCGCCTCCGGGTGGCGGCCAACCGCAATTATCTGGACGTTACGGTTCCGGCTCTGCCGCCGCGGGTTGGTCGGCTGGTGGGCAGAAACAACCGCAAGTGTCGTACGCGAATGGTGGTCGTCCCTCGATGGGCGGTTACGGCTCGATTGGAGGCGGTTTGAGCGGCTTGGGTGGCAAAGGTGGGAGCTACTCGAATTTGAATTTAACCACCGGCTCCGTGGGTGGTTCGTATGGAGGTTACCGCGGCGGGCAAACCGCGGGCTGGGCCAGTGGCGGTGGCAAAGGCGGCGGCCACAAGGCTGGCTGGGCCGGCGGCGGCGGCGGAGGAGGAGGAGGACATGGCGACGGCCAACAAAAGAGAGACTACAACAACAGAGAGGAGGACCGACGAAGGTAAGAAAACAAAACACACTGACGAAGGTAAATTAGAGTTAATAACACACATTTGTACCGTTGATTACCACGCGACTCATGCGTCGCACGGCGCATCCAGCTGACGCTCAAGCCGCCGACGACGTCTTCATGTCAACGCGCGCGAATCGCCTCTTCATTTCGCGACGCACGCCTTCATCGCGCCGACCGTCGCGCCGACCGTCGACGACCACGCACGCGCCTTAATAGACGCGCCTTGACATGTCTCTCGCCGCGCGCGACGCATCCACGACGGATACGCAATCAAGAAAACCACCACCATCGCAGCTCGCCATGACGCCCTCCGCGGCGCCGCAGCCTCGCGGTCGGCAATCCTCCACCGCGCGCGCGCTCGGCGCGACGAGCATCAACGACCCGAGTCGATTCGAAATGCGTTCGTTTTCTCGCACGACGGTCCTGAGCGCGCCCAGCGCGGGCGGCACGTTGAATAATCTTCGTGCGGAAACGGGTAAGTGCCATGTCTCGGATGTCGAGAACCGACGCGCGACGTACGCGCGAAGGACAACCTGACTGACGACGCGCACGCGACGACGCCTCGCGCGATGACGCATCACACAGGTCGCATCGCGTCTGAATTTCAAGCCCTGCGCGCGACGTGCGATGAGCTCAAACGCGTGAATGAAGATCAAAAGCATGACATCGCGACGTTGCGACGCGAACGCGATCAAATGAGCGCGCAATGCGGCGCGTTGCGCGCGACGTTGGATGGCGGTAAACGCGAACGACAGACGTTGATGCAAAAACAGAAAGAGTTGGAAGATGCGATGGAAGACATTAAGGCGAATCAGTCGCGCACGGGGGCGTTGTTGGAGGAATCAAAAGGAAATTACGGTGTCGCTTCGAAATTGGTGGACGATCGCGTCGCCGAAGACAAGGCGTTTGTGGACGGATTGAAGAAGATGACTGAAGATTGGAACGCACAAACTGGAGAGTTGACGCAGTTGAAGGCTGAAAACCGTCGTTTGTCTGCGGATTTGGGGGATTTACAATGCGTGCACAAAGAAGCGATGACGGAATTTGTGGCGTTGAAAGAATTGACCAAGACGAATGACGAGACGCGCGCCGCGCTGCAATCGACGGTGGAGGAGCTCAGCGCGTCGCTCAAGACCAAGGATACCCTGATTGTCGAGTTGGAAAAGGAACACGCAAAAGTGGCAGATAACTGGAATAAGATGATGGCGGAAAAGACTGCGCTGTATGAAAGGACGCTCGAGACCAAGGACGAAGAGCTGGAACGAGAGTATGAAAAGCGCGCATCGGCGACAAAGATTATGAGCGAGTGGGAAGTTAGAAACTCGGAATTATCGCGAAGCATCTCAAACTTGAAGCGCGATTTAGAAAAGAAGGCGCGAGATCACGATAAAATCAAATCCGAGTACGCTGAGCTCAGAGCAAACTCCACGCGCGCGGCATCGAAGGCGGCAGATCGTAACATCGAGTATGAAGAGTTGAAATCGTCGTTGGCCAAGGCGGAAACAACCATTGACGAATTAAACGAGCACGTCGAATCGCTAGAAATGCAGCAAAACGCTCTTAAATCGTCCCATAAAGGTGAAATGGAAGCGATTCAATTGGCGGCGTCGAATGCGCAGAAAGTTGCGGACGCACGATCTGAGGAGATCGCCGCGCTCAAGCATCAACTCGCCGACGTGCAACAAACGGCTGAAGACGAACGCGCGAAGTTACAAGCGGAACGTTCAAAGGTTGAACAGTCGCTCGAACTCGCATCAAAAAAGCAAGTACAAGCTGAAGTTGAAGCCGCGGTCGAGCGTATCAACAAACAGAACAAGGACTACATCAATAAAAAGGACAAAGAGCACGCCATGGCGCTTGAGCAAAACGCGAAAGAAATTGAGCGTTTACACTCGAGCGTGGAAGAACTCAAAGAACAACTCGAGGTCGAGCGTAAGAAGGTGGAACAACCGATGACGTCACGCAAAACGACGATGCTTTCGTCATCAAAACAAGCGCGACACGATATCCACACACCAAACATTACCGCGAGTCCGAAACTTGGAAGCAAGCGTCGCGCGCGCGCCAGACCAATGCCGAACATCGTCACGTACGGCTCGGCTGACGATGAGGAGGAAGAGGAAGAAGACGTCGACTTTGCCGTTCCCGCACCGTTGTTAGTAGTTAGAGAGCCATCGAAGAAACGAACGAAAACAGCCAAGACGGTGAACGCGAAAAAGTTGTCGAAACGAATGTTGAAGGAACAAATTCGTTCGTCGCGCCACGACGACGAAGAGGATCCATTTGAATTTGACGGAGACGACCTCTTTGCGTAAGAAAGATACGATGATTGACAACACTTACAAGTAGATGAATAACAAAGATGTTTCTATTCTTTATAACCGGTGTGAATGGCTACCATGCCACCAGTGAGGTTTTCGTGCGTCACGTGCTTGAACCCGACGTCGCGCATCATCGTCTTTAATTTCTCTTGCGTTGGAAATTTACGAATGCTCTCCACCAAATACTGGTACGAGTCTCGATCGCGTGCGACGATTTCGCCGAGCTTTGGAATCACATTAAAGCTGTAGAAATCGTACACGCTCTTCAAAGGCTCGCTCTCGACGTGGCTAAACTCGAGAATCATGTACTTTCCTCCGGGCTTTAAGCACCGATGCGCGTCGGCGAGCGCGGCGCTCGTGTTCGTGACATTTCGCAACCCAAACGCAATGGTGTACACATCGATGGAATTATCTTCAACGGGAAGCTTCTCAGCGTTTCCTTCCAACCATTCAAGCTGCGACTGCGACAATCCGCGCTGTGTAGCACGCTTAATACCCTCGCGTAACATCGCCGGGTTGATGTCGCTCACGATGACGCGACCGCGCGTCTTCGCGTCCAACACCTGCCCATCCAACTCTGCGTTCTTCTCCACCTTTTGCAACGCGCGAAGCACTCTAAATGCAATATCCCCCGTGCCCCCGGCGACGTCCAAGTGCGTCATCCCCGCAAACGCACCCACTTTCGACACAAAGTAATCCTTCCACAACCGGTGCACCCCCGCGGACATCAAATCATTCATCACATCGTACGACGGCGCCACGCGCTCGAACACCCCACGCACGAGCTTCTCCTTCTCCGTGTACTCAACCTCCGTGTACCCAAACGACGCCTTACGCCCCATCGACGCCGACGACGCCGACGACGACGCAGACGCCCTGGCATCCGATGACGCCCCGACCGTCGTCGCATCCTCCTTCTCCGTCGTCGTCGTCCTCGCCGTCGTCGTCGTCGTCGCGTACGCGCACGCGCGCGCACGCGCATCCCCGATCGCCGCGCTCGACGCGCGCGTCGCGAGCGCGTACGCCCGCCGCATCGTCGTCGTCGTCGTCGTCGTCATCCGTCGCGCACTGCCGCTGGACACCCGGTTTATCTCCATCGCCATCCTTACGCTCGACGCGTTTTCGCGACGCGGTGCGGCACTTCCGCGCGCCTCGCACGCATTCGCACACGCATTCGCACGCACACGATCATGTCCCGCATCGCCCGCGCGGCGTTGAAGCTCGCACCGACGGCGGCGTTCGGCGCCGCGCCCTCGGGCGCCGCGCGCGCGCGCGCATTGGATAACGCGTCATCGGCGTTGACGATGGTGACGCGCGGGTACGCGGATGCGGCGTCGCCGCCGCTGCTCGTGGCGATGATGGGCGTGCAGCGTCCGTTGAATCAAATCCATCGCATGATTGAGAACACTGGGGCGGAGGTTAAGGAGTCGCGGAACGTGTCGTTGGGTGGACGGTCGAGTAACATGTTTTTGGTCACGGGCGCGGATCCGATGGCGTTGAAACGCGAGTTTGCGAACGAGCATTTTGATTTCTTCTCCGTGCTTGAGGCGAGAAATACGATTCGTGATATTAAGGGTCCGTATTGCGAGACGTCGCCGTTGTTGCCGTTCGTGAGACGGGCGACGTTACACGTGCCGTACAAGCCGGGCGTGGTGAATGAAATCGCCGACTTTTTGTGCTCCAAGGGCGTGACGTTGAGTCACTTGGATGAGTACCGCAGTGGCAAGGATGTTGTGCTCGAAGGCATTTTGCATTTGCCCACGGGTTTGGCCGAATTCCCCGCGGTTGAGGAGTCGTACATTCTCAAGAAGCTCGAGTCGCTCGGCGTGAGCGTGCGCGAGTTTGGCAAGGTTGAAGGACGCCCGCGCGCGGAGAAAGCGGCGACCTCGTAAACGTGAGCCAGCCAACGTCGATCGATTTCGTTCGACTGATGATGATTAATTTTAAATCTCCGCGCGATGATGGAGTTGTCGTCTTGTAATACATTTGTGAAAAGAGAGAAGATTACCGCTACTACTACAACTGCCGCGCGAGACAGCCATCGCCCCTTCACAGCACGCGGCTCAACCGCACGATGTGGGCGTTCGCCTCGATCGCCGCCATCGCGGATGACGCGTACGTGATTGTCATCACTATCATACTCGCCCTCTGGGGGGCGAAATATCTCTGCACGCCACGCGCGTTCGCACGCAAACCGGTGTATATGAGCTCGGACGGTTTGAAGTTGAAATTCGTCAACGACGCGAAGAAGTGCGCGCGCGGAGCGGCGCTTGAGGATATTCCAGACGTCGTGGATGACTTACGCGCATGTTTCCTCGGCGGCGTATCGTTACCAATCGCTAAGCGTCGTGAGCAGCTGGAGAGTTTGTTGCGAACTGTCACCGAGCACGAGGACGAGATTCTTGAAGCGTTGCGGTTGGATTTGTCTCGAACAGGCATCGAGGGCTTGTACTACGACATCGTGCTCCCTAAGGATGAAATTCGAGCCATGTTGAAGAATTTGAAATCGTGGACGGGGCGACGTCGCGTGTGGTCACCGCGATTGATTACTTGGCCTTCAAGTCAGTGGGTGGAGAAACAACCGCACGGGTGCGCTCTCGTGTGCTCGAGTTGGAACTTTCCATTCATGTTGAGCTTAGTACCACTAGCGGGAGCGATTGCGGCAGGAAATACAGTCATACTCAAACCATCGAACGATAGCCGGGCGAGTGCGACGTTACTGGTGAAGCTTGTGCGTGCAAGTTGTGACCCACGCGTGGTGCAGTGCGTCGGCGCTGAAATTCCAGGCAATGGTATTGACGTGATGCAGTGTTTGCTCAAGCAAAAGTTTGATTTTGTTTTCTTCACTGGCTCGAGTAAGGTTGGGAAAATCGTTGCCCGCGCTGCGGCGGAAAATTTGACACCCACGGTGCTTGAACTTGGCGGTAAGAATCCAGTTGTGGTGACGGACTGCGCAGACATCAATCTCGCAGCCAAGCAATGTATGTGGGGAAGAATGATTAATTGCGGACAACAGTGTATTGCACCTGAGTATGTTTTGTGTCATAAATCGCAAGTACAAGCGTTCCAAGATGCGTGCAAGCATTGGGCGAACGTGTTCGTTCCAGACGCGTCGATTGAAGGGTCAATGGCACGCATGGGAGGACCACAAGGTCGCATGACGGACGTGGCGAAAATGCTGAATGATCTGCGCGACGCAAAGATTCACGCGGACGAGTACATCGTACACGGGGGTGCGTGCGACGTTAATTCGCGAATGGTTGAGCCAACGATTGTTCGGTGCAAGACGAGCACGTCGCCGCTTCTCCAAGAAGAACTCTTCGCACCGATTCTGTGTGTCTTGGCTTACTCGGATCTCAAAGACGCGATCGATGTGATTCGTTCAAAACCTAAGCCTCTCACGATGTACATATTTAGTCGCTCAAGCGAAAAGGTTCGGATGTTGTTGGACAACACGCACGCGGGAGGTGTAACGGTGAATGGTACTCTCATGCACTGCGCTCATGATGAATTACCATTCGGAGGCGTCGGCGCGAGTGGCTATGGCAGATATCACGGACGCTATTCCGTGGAATGTTTCCAACGGGAGAAGGCTGTATTGCAGAAAACGCGAGATGTTGGTGACTTTGGACTTATCACGGACCCTCCCTTGGTGTATTTACCTCACGCGGCGTGGAAGACGCGCGTCGCTCGACTTGTATTCGCGTAGTTCAGTAGCATAAGTGGGAGGATCGTAGATATATGTAGTAAAATCATTACAAGCACTGCTAATGATAAGATCTGCACTCTTCTTCAGTAAAAGTTCTCGGAGCTCCAAATCGTAACGCGCACAAATTTACTGTGCGAAAGTGAAACGTTTTTGAAATCAGATCGCGAATGACAACAGCCTCATCAAGTGATACCGACACATACAAGTGTGTTTGCGGATACCACCGTCACATTTTCTGAATGTCCTTTTAGTTGAAAACAGCACAGAGAGAGCCTCTGCCTTTCAAAACAGAGACACGCCACCGTCTCGCCAAAAGCCGAATCGTTTATAGAAATGACGACTCAACTTCAAGCCAGAATTACGGTGGCGAACTTATCCTCAGCAACCCTTCTTGGTGGGGTCAACTCCACTTCGCTTGGTAATTTCCATAAGCGTAAACTCTTCGGAAACCGTGGGGTGAATACCGACAGTTTCATTGAAATCGCTCTTCTTCGCGCCCATCTTCATGGCGACGGCGTAGCCTTGCGTGATTTCACCAGCGTTGGGGCCCAAATAGTGGAAACCAACAACACGCTCGTCGTCCGCTAAGTTCGTGATGAGCTTTGCAAAGCACGCGTTATCGCTGCGTACGGCCACTCCATTGTGTTCTTCGTGGTTCACCGCCCATTCCAATGGCTTGAAGTAGGAAATGTAGCACTCAATGTTTTCAGCTCCATAAGTCTCAACCGCGAGCTCTTCGCTCATGCCGATCGTACCGTATTCGAGAGGAGTGAATACGGTCGTCGGAACAAGATCGTAGTTCATCGTGTCCTTACTGTTGCCGTAGATGCGGCGCATCAATCTGACGCCCGCCTTGATGGCGACTGGCGTCAGTTCTTGGCGCGTATCCAAAACATCGCCGATGGCGTAGATATTTTCAACGTTCGATTGCTCGTTCACACAGGGAATCTTGCCATTCTTAGCGTTGAATTCGACGCCGGCAGCGGCAAGGTTCAAGCCTTCGGTCACGGCGTCGCGGCCGACGGCGCACACGACGGTGTCAAACGACTCCACAAAAGTGTTACCAAACATCGTGTTCTCAAACGTCACCTTGATTTTACCATCCTCTTGCTTTTCAAACTTTGTCGGTTGAGAATCGCGCAAGAATCGCGTGCCATGCGTGGACATGTACGAAACAATCTTTTCAGCGACTTCCTGGTCAAAGCCGCGGAGCGGAATCGAACGAATAGCGACAGACGTTTCAAATCCCAAAGCAGTCAAAAAGCCCGCAGTTTCCAAGGAAATATACGACGCACCCACGCACAGCGTCTTACCAGGCGCTTTCGGGAGCGAGAAGACATCATCCGAAGTAATGCAGCATTCCTTCGCACCAGGCGCGTCTGGGTAAGATGGGCGCCCACCGACGGCGATGACGATTTTGTCCGCCGTGATGACTTGTTCAGTGCCGTTCTTCTTCGTCGCCACCACCGTGTGCGCATCCTTAAGCGAACCGTACGCATTCAAATAGGTCACATTCGCCTCTCTCAACGCCGTGCGGTAGCCAAAGTTCAACGAACCGATGTGGTTTTGCACTTGTTCCACCATCTTCTCCCAGTCGTGCCCAGAGCTCTCGAGCTTCCATCCGTACTCCCTCGCGTCACTGAATTGCTCACCGAGAATTCCCGCCTGATGCATCAACTTTTTCGGAATGCACCCAACGTTTACGCACGTACCACCGAGTCCCCAAGTAGTCCCGGCTGGCGACGGCTTTACGAAATCCAAACACGCCGTCTTCGCCCCGAGCTTCGCCGCCTCCTTCGCCGCTGCTAAGCCCCCGGACCCACCGCCAATGACAACCACGTCGTATTCATACTCATGATCACCCTTGCACGCCATCCCGACCGTCGTCTCCGTCACCGCGCCCTCAAACGCGCTCGCAAACGGTCCTACAGTCGACGCGCCAGATGAAGATTCAAACCACCGCTTCGACGCCGCAGTGGTGAACGCCGGGACGTCAAATCCCGTAACCGCGCGAAATCCCCGCCGGAGGGTTCGAGTGAGTATCGAACTGATCGTGCGTGTGCGTATGCGACGGCGGCGACGTCTGCGCGCGCGCTCGTGCGTCGACGAATGCCGTGTCCCCGCTGTCGTTTTTGAAAAGAGTGCGCAAAAGACAGAAATGCGTCAGAAATGCGCGCGGTGACGATGGCGACGGCGATGAATGGGGCGCCAAACGCGCGTAACGGCGGGAAACAATCAACCCCGAGCACTCGCCGCACGCACAAGGTTATTTATTTCGATTGCGACGACGCGCTGTATAAAAACGACTGGAAAACCGCTGGACTCATCACGAAAAAGATTGAAAGCTTCACCGTGGGCGAACTCGGGTTACCACCGGGACGAGCGTACGAGTTGTACAAGCAGTACGGCACGTGCTTGAAAGGGTTACAAGAGGAGAAGTTACTCGACGAGTCGAGATTGGAGGAGTTTTTGCACTTTGCGCACGATATACCTCACGACGAACACATTCAGAGAGACGAGGCGCTTCGCGCGATGTTGTTGAAGATTAAAACGCCCAAATGGATTTTCACCGCATCGGCGAGACATCACGCACAGAGGTGCTTGGAGATTCTCGGGATTGATGATTTATTTGAAGGAATTATTGATGTGCGTGCGGTTGGGTGGCACACGAAGCACGACGCTCGGGCGTATCAGGCGGCGATGGATATCGCGGGCGTCACCGACCCCGCGGACTGTTTGTTTTTAGACGATAGCGTTTCTAACTTGAAGACGGCGCGGGCGGTGGGGTGGACCAATATCCTCGTAGGTACGCATGCGAGAGATACTGGGGAGCCGATCGTGACTGATCATGCGGACCACATTATAGGAACAGTGCACGAGTTTGAGGACTTGTGCAAAACGCATGGATACGACCACTTCCACGTCGAGGACGCGGTGGAAGTCGAGAACGCGGTGGAAAATTAGAAAATACAAATAGCGCTCACGAGTGTGTGAATATTGTGAAGAATAATTGTTTTAACGTCTGCTATACACTATGCGCAATACGCGCGCGGCTGCGCACATTTTCGCTCAGCCCAAATGATACGAGCTCTTTTGGGGCGTCTTTCCGAGGGACTTCACCAGTCCCGCAACCCCGCTGACGCCACGTTGAGCTGCATCTGCCATGGGCCCCGCCATTCTAGTAACACCTGCGATTCCATTTGCGAACGCACCCTCTGCAAAACTGTTGCGATACATGGACGCACCGCCGCCCGCGGCGCGTTTCCGCGCGTGCACACTGGTTTGCACGTCAAAGAATCGACGAACAGTGATCACTTGAACACCGGCGACACCAATAAGCACGAATACTTCGATCATCGTCGTTCTCACCATACGGCGCGAGTTAGATTCCACCGTACTTTTGTGTCTGTGGGCTCGATTTTTCAGGTGCTTCACCTCCTCGCGCATCAACTGCACCCAGTTATTCAGAGCGCTCACCTTTGCCTCGGCCTCACCGACGGTGTTACCAAGCATTCCTTTAGATGCGCTCGACGACGCCCGGACACTCGGAATCGCGTCACCCGGCACCGTATCCCCTGGCTTGTGAAGCACTTGGAAATAATCAACTTCAATCTTCAGCGGTGCCGCGCTGCTCTTCATCTGATTCTCAAAACACAAACGGTACGTCCCACACCCAACAGTGTGTACCTCGTCTTCGTACGCCCCTTGCGCGTTGTGGTACGTCTTCAAAATCGAACCATCAGGCGCTTCACCGTACTGTACCGTGGCGTGGCAGCCGCGGGACGCCTCGTCCATGACGAAACGCGTGTACACCCCGACGCTATCCTTCCCACACACGTGCTCATCCGGCGAATTAAAACTCTACACTCGTCACGCGTACCATGCCGTCAGTCTCTGCCGCCTTCGTTCTCGTCTACGAGACGGCGCACGCTAACGCGTCACATCTTGTTTCCGAGACACAAATCAACGCAAATCGCTTCACACGCCACGTACCGCGTACACGCATTCCGTCGCCTGCGGTTTGACTTCAATCCCGAACGCACGCGCGCTCGTCGCCGCGCTCGCGAAGAGTGCGAGCGCGAACGCGAGAAGCGACGCGCGCGGAACCGCCGACATCGCTCGATCGCGAGGCTCTCTATGGCGCCATAATCTCACGCGCAGCGACATGTCTTCGAAAAGTACGTACACACGCGCGCGTGCACGCTCGCACTCGATAGAAATCTTTCGCGTTCACTTTTTCGACGCGCGCGATGGCGCGACCATGGCGCGATGATGGCGCGCGACGTAGCGGAGACTGGTGGCGTAGTCGAATCGTGTTTTCAGGAGAATTGGATCACCGCCAACTTTACCGTCGTGCGCGTCGTCGCGACCGGTTCTGGTGATCGTGAAACAGTGATCGCACGTGCGATAGACGTAGACTGACCGTGCGCGTGAATTGTATCGTCGCGCTTCACGCAGCGGTGCGAAGAAAGATTAACACGGCGAGCGGCGACCGCGTGGCTCGTCCGGCGCAAGGTTCGGGGAGTCTGTTGCGCTTCTATACGGATGAGAGCCCTGGGTTGAAGATTACGCCCGTCGTTGTGCTTGGTATGTCGGTGTGCTTCATTGGGTTTGTGACGATGTTACACGCGATTGCGAAGATTGCGTCGTACATGTCTTAGACAGGCATTCTAGAATGGAGCGGGGGACGCAGTAGAAGAATCGAAATCGACGTGTAATCTATATACTGAATATCGATCGAGTATTTGACAACGCGCAAAAAATGATTTCTATTTTATGGTGAATAATTCGAATCCACGACCGGCGACGACGAGCGTCAGGCTGTTGTCGTGAGACGCGCGCACGACATCGATGGCTTCGGGTTCGGGGGCTTGCGTGACTACGCCTCCTCGAGGATGAATTTCAATAGCGTCAAGCGCGTAGGATACATCCCAAACTTTGACTCGTTGGTCGACAGAAGTGGAGACGATCTTCGTGCCATCAGTCCAAATACTTCGAATGGCTGACGAATGTGCAAAATCAAACGTGCCACCGCGAGACAACGTCAAACCGGTGGTGGATATGTCTATCGATTGCACGCGCAATACTTGATCATCGCCGCCGCTTACGACGATAATTATATTTGCATCGTGCGGCGCAAACGCCATCGACAGTGCATTCACACCAGACTGGTGCACACCTTTGATGACACACGCAGGATTGCTGGTAACGTCGTCATTGAGGCGCCACACCGCCACACTGCCATCCGTACCAGCAGTGCACGCCCACGTCTCGTTTGCCGAACTCAACACGTCCGTAACAAGGACTGGACATGTATGATACTCTAAGCTCGAGACCACACACCACGCGCGCTGTACCTCGTCCATGGCGACGACTGAGACGGCGCCCAAGCTGGTTGAATATAATACTCGCATGCAACCGTTGTGTTCGTACGTCGCCACGTCCATGATGCGCTGATCGCTTTCACTTCTAGGTTGCACGAAACCACACCCTTTCGTCCATGCTCGAGTACCAGCCTTGTCTATCGGCTTTGGAATGACGAGCGCCGTAGACTTAATGTCCCAGCCATTCGCTTCGCTGTTGTGCCACGTCAATCGAAAGCCAAGCAAGACTTCCTTAGCTCCACCCGCACAAAGTACGTAAGATGAATCGGATTCTTTATAAACACTCAACGCTTTGACTGTTCGCCCACCCGGGTGTTTACAAATATCACCAGGTGAGTGCACGCGAGAGCCTTCCTGCTGCGACGACGAGTATAACAATCGCATAACTGTTCCGTCTTCAGAGCCGGACACAATGCCAAGTGGTGCGCCGTGCGCTTCCGGTGGCGGTGGAACTATTCGAATGGTGTGAATTTCTCGCCTGTGTTTCAAATGGACAAAGTACGAATTTAAAGTTAGTCGACGAACGAGCGCATACTGCGGTACAATTTGTGCGCGCGAAGATCCTCATTGTTGCCTTTAGGTCCTCATGGATTGACACTCGTCGCACTGAAGAGTAATACCGCCGACGTCCAGGTGAACTGGGGGCAATATCCTCGCATCAGCGCGCATTGAGCCGGGCTCCTTGTTAAAGCACCTCGGATTACTACATATATTTGAAAATCATTGGATCGACGAGCTCACTCAAAAATCAAGCAAAGATGTCAATGTACTTACCCGTGCGACCAGATATTAGAATACTTGTCCGTTTGTGGAATGTCGCCTACATTTTCATGTGTGGGCCATCGGGTCGTAATGTGTATTGTTGACCCTTGTAAATGCGCAAACACGATACGTTCACCTTCGCCGAATAAAACGTGACTCGGTTTACTATGCGCTTGACAGCGAATGCGCAGCATCTGTCGCTGTGTACGGACGGCGTATACTACGAAATCAGTTTCTCGGTAACCAGCAACATGCGTAACTTCGCCTTCTTCGTCAATTGGAGCAAACAAAACTGATGATTTCGAAGGGGTCGGCCACTTGGAATTGAGAATAAGTTGCGCCGATGTATCCTCGTCGTCAGCGTCGATGGTCTTATTTGAGACACTCCACGTGCGAACGCTAGAGTCACGTCCACCAGTAACGAATTCAGGTCCACTTCTGATAGAACACGTGTTAATGGATGCCGCATTGTCGTGTGCAGACCACTTCTGCGCTACTAAAGATGGAGTGCCTCCGCGCGCCATTGACGATGTATCAAATACGCATGCGTTGCCTTTTTGATCGCCGATCAAAACGAGTCCCATTTCTTCAGAAAAGTCAACCGCTAAAACGCGATGACTGTAAGGGTTTTGAATCTCGAACAACATCGTGGTGGTGTCTTTGATGTCCCAGCATCGAACCAATCCACCCACAATTGTTGCGAACACTTTTCCATCTGACCAAAACACATCCATCAAGATGCGAGCGGACGACGCTTGAAACACGAACGAGTCATCGCACTCGCTCTTTGCCTGAACAATATTTATAACGTGCACGGCACCATTAAGATCCGCCAATAAAATGAGATCATAGTCATCGTAAACCTCGACATACATAGATATGAATGTGGATTCGCTTTCATAGATTTTTGTCCACGTCCACGTAGTTGCATCTGCAGCGGTCGAGACGCGATACAAGAATCCGTGATTCGTCGCTACGTACATCTCATCATGACGGGCAATGCGAATGACTCGGACAAATTCATCAGTCGCGCTAAATTGACTTTGTCTTCGCTTGCTCTTCTTTTTCCGCTTTTTTGGCGCTTCCTCTTCTTTCGCGTCAACTTCTATCTCCATCTCTACGGTTTCTGCTGTCTCTACGGTTTCTACAACTTTTCCCGGCGGGCAGTTTGCTATCGTTTCGCGCAACACCATTCCTCTACTTTTACCATCTTTCGCACTCGTCCAGTCACTCATATTCCACAATTTGACGCTCCCATCTGCGCCAGCGCTCGCAAGCCATGTTTCACCTTGGGGCGCCTTCAATGTACAGACACGCCAGATCCCACGTCCTCGATGACCGCGAAGCGACGCTAGCTCACAATCCCGTTGCATATCTACACCATCAGCTAGCGTCTTTGTACCTTCCGCACGATTCGCATCCCATACGCGAACAGTGCAATCTTCGCCCGCGGTGACGTACACCGGTCGCTCACCATCGATGCGCACACAATCCCATACGCGCGCCGCATGCCCAGCAAGCACTGCGCTGGGACTCAATTTCAGGCACTCTTTACTCGAAATTGCAGAAGCCATGCTCGAACTGATGTCCCACACGCGCGCAGTCCTATCATCAGACGCCGAGTACACTGCGCGGTCGTCATCGCTAAATCGAACGCGCATCAGCGATCCCTCATGTCCGACACAACTCGCTCGAACCACGCCCTCGTTCGCGCCCCACACCTGTATTTCATTAAATATAGTACCAGCAGCGATTATCAGATCATCCCAGCGTTCGCCGCCACCCAAGGCGAGTGTATACAGTAAACACCTCGACTCACACTGCGTTCTCGCCGTCCGTATCCACGTTTGTCCATCATCCGTCGAACTCCATCGCTCGACGGTATTATCACTCAATCCAATCGCCACACACAGGTCACTTTCACCGGGTAATCCACGAACATCGTGTATCCAAGACGAGAACGGTGCGAATGGCTGCTCTACGCGCAACGCCCAGCCGCCGCCCGCCGTAGCCGTCGCCCGAGTCACCCCGACTCGTCGCTCACCCCAACACACCGCCCGATCGCCCGACAATAAATCCCGCACGCCGTGTATTCTTGCGTCATTAAACACTCGCGCGCACGCACGTTTGCGCATCACACCGGATGGTGCAGCTGCCGTAATGTCGTCGTCGACGCCGTCCGAGCGCGCGCGGCTGCTCGACCAATGCAACGACGCCCCGACACCCGCGAGCATAGACGTCACCCGCGCGTCGTCTCCACTGAACATAAACATCTCTACGCACGTCACATCACCGACGTAGGCGTCGGATATCATCGTCGTCATCGCGCTCAATTTTGGTCGAGGAGGTGCAGCGCACGCTCAGCGCTCGCTCCACAATGCGCCGCGCGTTTAGTCTCGCGCTCGCGCTCGCCGCCGCGCTCGTCGCGGTGGCGAATGCGAACGTAGTATTTACGCCGCCCTCCGCGTCTGACGCCTCGCGCGCGCTCAATGTCGCGCTCGAGAGTGACGTTCGAGGCGTCGATCGACTGGTGTACACCATCAACTCTGGCGCGCCCACGCTGCGTTCGAATGATGCCGACACGAAGACGTACGACGGAGAGAAAATTACGTTAGCGTAAGTGATTGCGCGCGGTGTCGAGCGGTGCAACGCGCGTTGCGCGGATGCGCGCGGCAGTTTGCGTCGATACTTGTTTTTGAGCTCGCGCGCGAAGTCAAGTGCTTAACTGACAGAAAGGGCGTCTTTTCCTACGCAGTGTCGGCACCTGGACGATTAAAGCCGCCGAAGTGCAAGATGGAGTTATAGGCAAGGTGTTTGAGGCGCAGTACGACGTGCGGCCGAACACAGATGGCGGAGCCGGTATGAGCGCCTCCACAGTGCTGGGCGTTATTTTACTGTTGGTGATGATATTTTTCGGCGTTGTGGTGGTTGCGAGCGTATGTACGGCGGGATTTAGCGCATTTTTTAAGGCGGCTCCGGTTATACGTGGCCCAGGGGCAGATGGCGAACGACGGACGATGAAGCGGTCGTTGAGTGTGAGCGCTATGGAGCTCGGACAAATCGCCTCGGGAGGTTTCAGAAACAATCCCGCTCAAGGCGGTGGGGATGACGAAAACGATACGGCGACGTTATTAGCGAATGCAGCGAGTGAGCTCGCGGCGGGGCGGTCGGGAAAACGCGATTGACGGGGCGCAACGGGTGAGAATTTCAATTGATTAATGTGTAATATTGCAGCATGCCAACTATTTGCGACGACGTTTATGTTCTCCAAGCATCACTCAACTCCTTGTCGGTGTCTTCCTCCCACCACGTGGAAGTCTTATAGCCACTGCGCAACTTCTTCATTGGGCTGTCGTCTGGGTCGTTAATGCCGAGTGCAATCAACATTTCCTCCTTTGCTTCGGCGAGCGTAAATCTGTCCTCGTTCTCCGCCACACAAGCCAACACACCGTTGGTTTGCTTGATCATCACCTGCCACGGCGCAGGATATTCACGAAACACAGCACCAGAGTAGTTCACCACGAACGGCGAGACGTTGATCGTTCGCGAGTAGTTACGCGTACGCAAGTAAAACGCCGGAGTAAACGTGGACAAAAATCGGTAGTGCAAATCCTTGTCCGGGAAGGAAAACAAACCGAGATCCGCACGTAACGTGTCCAATTGCGTGTTCAAGCAAATCACAGGGCGTTCCTTCGCCGTCTCCAAAGTAAACTTTTCCAAAGTTTCCAATTCAATAGTACTCAAGTTGACCACGATGAACGCATCCGCTTCGCTGAAATCGTTATCCACTTCGTACGCCGCGCGCGTACGCAAGCCCTTATTCCCCATGAGCGCCGAGAACGCAGAACCGAAAACGTCGTTCTTCACACCATCTAAAACGTTCAATCGCACGCCCGAAGATAAATCCAACGCCGCCTCGAAAATCTTCTTCGCCCGGCGGTACTCAACGCCGTCTGGAACTAAGATGTCAACCTTCATCCCGAGATCTTTATTCATCGATTGGGCGACAACTAATGCGTATTGCACGTTCGCATCGATGTACACATCACTCGCGGCTTTGTAATCGGCGTCTTCACCCGGAATCGCGGGGAACTCAACTTCGATCCGTGTCTTGCCATCCTTCAAGCAGTCCCTCACGCTCGCGTACGCGTCTTGACACATCGCCGTGTACGATTCCGGCGCATAACTCGCTCGTCCATCCAATCGTTCCTCCATCGTGCGCTCGGGCGCGCTCGCCGCGGCGCGTACCCCACGCATGGATTTCGACGACGTCATCACGCGCGTGCAGCCTTGTCGGCGCGCCGTCGGCGCGAACGCCCGCGTCGCCGCGGTCGTGCTCGTCAAAGTCATCGCAGACATGTCGTTCGTGCGATGCGTCTTCGTCGCGGTCGTGCGCGCGCGAGTGAATGACGCCTCTGAAGCGCGTTGAGGTGCTCCACTTATCCATCATCGCGGCGCCGGCGGCTACGCGCACTCGACGCGCACTCGACGCGCACTCGCGACGCACGCACGCAACACGAATCATCATACGCGTACAATTACAATACAACACCGCTACGTTCCTACATCGCGCGAATCGCGAGCCTTCTAGTCGTCGTCTACGTCTGAAAAAGCGTCAAAGCTCAAAACTTTGGAATGTTGCCTCGATCCGCAATCGACGGCTTTCCCGCCTTTACCCATCGCGCCTTCATGTCCTCCAACACCTCATCGCTCGTGTGCGCGTGTAAACACGTCGACATCGCGGCGGCGCGTTCGCGACACGCCCAGGCGATGGAGAGCGTGCGACCTTTCACGCATTCATAGTACTCGCGCTGCGCGTCTTTGCACGCCACCAGCGCGCGCTCCTTCATGAGCGTGATGATCGCCTCTTCCTCCTTCTTCAGCACGGTCACCGTGGACATCGTGCGCGTCGGCGTCGGCGGCGTTCGTCGACCGGCGGTGCGCGCGCGACGTCGGCGGCGTCGGCAGTCGTCGCGTTGACGTCGCGGGCGGCAAGAAGTGGAGCTGCCGCATTCGACGATGCGCGGTGCCGTCGTCTCGGACGACGCCGACGCCGACGCCGATGGCGCCGATGGCCCCGATGGCGCCATCGCGACGACGTCCGCGCGCGCGCCGAGCGCGCGCGACGCGTCGTCGGCGGTGCGCATCGCCGACGATGCGCGGCAGAGCGAAGAGGATGCCTCGTACATTGTCGCGACGTATTTGCGCGCGCTCGGCGCGCCGTTCTCGCGAGTCTCGGCGGAATTCGAGCGGCAAGCCGTGCGTGAAGGGTTGTTTCGTCGTCGCGTGGATGTGTTCGGGAACGAGCACGACGCGACGTACGAGGAGCTGCGCGATTTCGCGTTCGCGGGCGTGCCAGACGACGCGGTGACGCGCGCGACGCGGGCGGCGCGACGCAACGCGGGCGGGGGGTTCGCGTTCGACAGTCACGGTGAGATAGGTAAGGTGTGTAATGCGCCGCCTGGCGGGATGATTGCGCGCATCCGTGCGCGGGAGATTCACGGGTCAGTGAAGCGGACGGGCGAGCTCGCGCACTCGTTAACCGACGCGTCCACGGTGCCGCAGAAGATGAATTGTTTACGCACGCTTCGCGCGCATCGCGACGCTGCGTACTGTGCGGTGCTGAGTAAGAGCGGTGCGCGTCTCGTCACGGGCGGAGACGATAGGTTGGTGAAGATTTGGTGCGCGTATAATGGGTTGCTTCGCGTAGCGTGCCGAGGTCACGTCGGGGAAATTACGTACGTCGCGATTGACGCTCGTGAGGAAATCGTCGCGTCGGCGTCGACAGATACGAGCGTTCGGACGTGGAAATTAGATAGTGGCGCACCCGTGGCGGTGCTCCTCGGACACACGCGATCGATTACAGAGTTGCACTTTTGTCCCAAGGCGCCTCACGTGCTGTTGAGCACCGCGGATGACGGAACCATCAGGTTGTGGAATGCGTTGCGAAGCTCGAACGTCGTGAAGCCTTTAGTTATAGACATGACTCGCCAAGGTGCGATTGAGGGCGGTCGAGTTGTGGAGAGTAACGATGATGACGTACCGTTAGCTACGGCGATGCAGGATGGCGTCGCCGAAGGTCAAATGCGCACGCGTGGGGATCAACTCAACTCTGTTGCGTCGGCGAATGCAGGCGGCAATCAAGAAGAGTGTCAGGTGATTTGTGGCGCTTTCAACGGCAGTGGAACGAAGTTTGCAGTTGGCACGACGTTTTGCAAGATGCACGCATGGAGCTTAGACTTGGATGCATTTGATGAAGACGCGTCGCCGCCAGCCGAGGCTGTTAAATCGATGAGCTCAAGCGCCAAACACTTGAACGACATTGCATCCATCTTCTTTTCACATAGCGGCGATCGCATTTTGACCTCATCAAAAGATGGTCAAGCTCGAATATGGGAGGTAGACGCAACGGGGCGAAGGTTTGTTTGCGCGAATGTGTTGACGACGCCGACGGAGGCTGAAGCATTGCGAGCGCAGCTCATGGGCGCCACAGCTGTGAACCCGCGCCGCGCGCCGACTGTTCCAGCCATGCACGTTGCCGTTTGGTCCACTGATGATAAGTATGTCATTGCGTCCATGGGTGACAATTCCATCCGAGTCTTCGATGCATTCGCCGGAAAGCTCGTACATAGCATGCACGGACACACAGCGTCCACGTACGTTCTTCAGAGCAATCCTTTGGACTCTCGTTTAGCCATGAGCGCGAGCTACGACGGCAAGATTATCATTTGGGACATCATCAATGGCGTGGACGTACGTATTTTCGACGGTTCACACTACAACACGCAACTCGTCGACGGAAATTGGCATCCAGACGGCACCTCTATCATCGTGTCCGATTTGTCGGGACAATTTTCAATCTTTGGCACGGGCGACAGCTCGCGCTTGTTGCGGGCAAAGTACGAGCAATTTCTCCAGACCGAATTTGCCGAGGAGGACTTACTCGGTCGCAGTGAAGGCGGACATCTCATAGACCTCGCCACCGGCGCGCTGCTTAACGATGCATTCCCTCGTAACTTGTTGTGCGACGCCATGGGCGACCCGTATCCAGACCCGTATCAGTCGGCGTATCAATCCGGGCAGCTCGCGGCAATTGGAGCGAATTTTATGCTCGCCACCGCACCAGTAGCTGCGCAAGGCATAGCTGCGCTTGCGCCAGTAGATGTCGAAGGGCCGTGGAGCGCACCTGAAATGGGGCCAGAACCAATCTTGTATAGAATGTCAGATGACGAGGACGATGACGAAGACGCGGGCGCCGTGGACGACGACGAGGACGACGAAGACGTTCAGATAGATGAAGACGAGGAAGACGATGATGACTACGATAGTGATTTCGAGCGGCGATCGAGGCGACGCCGCAATCGGGCGAGCCGTGCACGCCGTCGAACCCGTCGGGGACGATTTGACTCAGACTTTTCGGATTCAGACGCGTCAGAGGACCGTGCGACGCGCCGGAGCGCTCGAGAAAGTCGGATGCCGCAGCGTCTGGGTGTCGATGCTTACGACACGAGTGAAGATGATGACGACGATGACGGACAACCTAGAATTACCCGGCGCCGGCGGCGCGAACTCGATGATCTCAAACTGCTATCGAATGATGACACCGACGAGGAAGAAGAAGAGGAACGACCGAAGAAGCGCGCGAAAGCGCCGGTGGTGTCTCGCGCCGATATGCGTCTGCATGATGCGTACAAGTGGCTTTGCTCGCCTGAAGTCACCGTGGGCACGTATGTCCCGCAGCTGGGCGATGATGTCGTTTACGTCGCGCAAGGTCACTATGAATACTTGCAAGACGCCGGAAGAAATTGGCGCGACGAAGCACCTTGGCAATCGTTGACTTCGATGCGGTTTGTGGAACCATGTCGCGTCACGTCGTTGCGGTACGTCATTGCTGATGATGGTACGTTTGACACGCACTGCCTCATCACGCTTAAGCTCATGGATGAATCGATCGCTGATGCAGGTAAGGATTTTTTTGTGCGCCTACACCGGAGCGAGTCACCCGACTTTCTCGTTCCGTTGTCCAGGTATAGCACCGCGGAGGCGTGCAAGTGGAAGCGGGGTGACAACTGTGCGGCGCTGTGGGACAATACTGGGTGTGGTGACATGGAGCCGTGGTACGGGATGATTGAAACCGCTCGAAAACACGAAGGCAAATGGGCTGGTTCGCCTTGGAACGCGTTGAGCGTGCAATACTTCAACGTGCAAAACGAAGAAGACCGCTTCATGGATCACAGTTTCTGGGAACTCTACGCAGATGATGTGATGAAGAAGGAACATGCGAAGGTTATGTCCGGGGCCTCGAGCTCACGTGCGCCTCGTCGAGCGAAATTTTCAGCCGTCGATGAGAATACGCCGAGATTGAGCGCCGCGGTGCAGAAGGAGTTGCTCGGCAGAGTTCAGCGCGCGGCAAATCACCAACGTTTCGAAGCTTTCGTAGATGTCATCGGACCGAATGAGACATTCATTCGCTCGCGCGAGGGCGTAAGCGCGAACTATTGTTCCGTAGTTCCAGTACCGATGGGTCTAAGCTTGATCCAAGAGCGCCTGAGAAACTCGTACTATCGTCAAATCGACGCCTTTAAATCAGACGTTGAGCTCGTGCGCATCAACTGTGAAATTTTTCATGGTGAAAGCAGTGACTACACCGCCGTGGCAACTGACCTCGAGGATGACCTTCTCAACGAAATCCCCGAACGTGATGACACTGAGTTAGTATCATCTGTCGCGAGCGCGATGAAATCATATCCCGCCATCGTTTGCGAACAACCGCCGCCTCCAGCCGGGACGGCGGAAAATGGACGCGTTTCACTTCGTGTGCGTATGCGTCGCGGTTAGCTACCTAGTAAAAACAGTTGTAACAACTCTACTTCTATCCATCACGAGGCTTGAACCCATACTTTTTCCGTTCATAAAACAAATCTGTGCGCGCCGCGCCCAGGTTTATAATCTTTGGACAACCGTCGCGGTCCTTCTCAAGCAACGTACACCCTTTACAATAATACGCATCACTCACGCCTACGCCTCCGCAAATCACGCACCGCCCCTCATTTGTTCCATAATTACATTCATCACACACGCGCACGAGCGTCGCCGGTCGCACGTGGGAATCACAAATAACGCACTTGCCGTCGCCTGCGTCCGAAAAGCGCGCGAGCTTCAGTCAGTCAATTCGTACTCGCGCGTCCGCGCGCGCACACGTACACTTTTCGCATAAACGCCCGATCGCAATGCCGGGCATTTTCCTACACATGATCAAATCGGGATGGTGTTTCGCCTGTTCGTCGTCGTCGTCGGAGAAAGAAGAGGAGAGCATGTCAGTCGCAATCCTTCAAAAAAACACTTTGGCGCGCGCGCGACACTCTTCGAGCGTCGACAGCGACGGCGGCGACGCGTCAGCGCATGCGCGCGTGCGTTCAGCGCCATCGCGCGCGATGCTCGCGCCGTGGCGCGGGTGCGTACCATGGTGCTCGCGTGCGTACGAATGAGGTTCCAAACCTCACTCGAGCGCACGCCATGTCTCGCGCGGGAGTGACTTCGGTGTCGACGGTGACGACGCGCGCGCGATGCGGCGCTAATGATGTCCGTCGTTCGCGCCGCGCCGTGACTCGCGCGTCGTCGTCGTCGTCGTCGAAGACGTCGAGGTGCGAGGGCGCCAGCGCTATGGGTGACGATGGCGTGGATGATGTCTTTGGGACAACGACTCGCGCGGCGACCGTGACGCGGCGACAGTCGCTGACGTACGCGGCGTGTGGCGCACTTGCGGCGGTGTCGTCGCTCGACCTTATGTCGCCGCGACGTGCGCGGGCTTTCGTGGAGGCGGACGTGGAGACGATGTCGGGCGCGACGTTTGGCGACGTCGCGTTGTCTCCGTACGTAGACTTAGATAATGGATACGCGCTGCTCTCGCCTACGGATTGGGTGAAAGATTTACCATATGGCATGCAGGAGATTGAGATTCACCCGCCGTCGGAGTATGGTGGGCGGAGATTCAAGGTGGTAACGAGGCCGTACGGGAAGGTGACGTCGTTGCGTATGGCGGATTTGGAGGGTGAAGAGTTCGCGACGCCAGAAGCGTATGCGTACTCGGTGGCGAGTAAGTACGCGCCAGTGGCGGAAGAGGGTAAAGAGGTCGGGCGTGGTGTGGCGACGTGTAAGATTTTAAGCGCGCGCGCGAGTGAAGACGGTCGATATTATTTCTTTGAGTACGTGACGGAAAACTCAATGTTGCCGTTACATTTTTGGGGCGTCATCGGACTCGGACCCGGACCCGTGGGCAGCGCGCGTAAGTTGGGTAGGAAAGACCTCATCACGCTCACGTGCCAAATGCCGGAGGAGAAGGGACCAGAAGCGGCGGCGTTGTTGGAGTACATTATTTCGACGTTTCAAGTACTCGACATCTAGCTTACAGTCCTTACTGTCGAGCGCGCGGGCGGTTTCACACAATTGACCGCCACAGTTGTAATTCTTGAAAGCTATTATTTTCGCTGCAGACTCAAACTATTGTCTATCGTTCTATAACCTACATTCTAACTGCGCGTCGAGGAGGAGCGCCTTCACTTTGCAGCGGCGATTTTATCGTCGAGGAGTTCCATGCACATTCCAAGCTCGCGAGCCCGATCTCGTATGCACATCACCTCAACGTCTTTCTCGAACATTCTTCTCTCGAATATCTTTCTCGCATGATCACCAGCACTTTTTTCCGCGCGCAATTCGCTCTGAAGCTCCACGATGCGATCCCGAAGCGCCGCGAGCAACTCGCCGTTTCTAATTTTCCTCGCGCGGTCCTCGCTCTCGTCTGCTTTGACGTACGCCTCCTCGCACCGCGACCGCCACAATTCTGCTTCGGCACGTAAACGTGTCACTTCTCGCGCGAGCGAATCACGTTCCATGCTTACGGCGTCGACGGTATCCTCACACTCGCGCAGCGCGCGCCTCGTCTCCGCTTCTCTCGCGTCGGCGTCAACGAGCGCACGCTCGAGCGCTTCTCGCGCCGCGCATCCATCGCGTACGGCGCCGTCGAGCGCGTCACGCGCCAACGCACTCTGCGCGCGTGCGGCTTCCGCGGCGCTCTCCCGTGCGTTCTGGAGCTCGCGCTCGAGCTCGGCGATGCGCGACTTGTCGCGCTCAAGCTGCGAGCGTAACGAGCGCGTCGCCGGTGCAAACGTCGTCGATGGCGACGATGATGACGCGGTCGTTGGCAATAGCTCACGCGCGAGTTGGTTGAGTTCAGTGAGTGGCGAGTCGCGCATCGCGGCGGCGACTGCGGCGCTCGGACTCGCGCCCGGCTCAACTGTCGCGTTTGACAAGTCTACTGTAAAATATATTGCAACGTCAAATACTCATCCGGAGCTATACTTATTGCGGTTTCGAGGACGACGACTGACTCTAAACTGATCGGTACGCTTGTTGTTGCGTGTGCGGTGGCCCTTGGTATGCACGCCCCAAGGCGTACACGACGGACGACCGCCCGAGGTGCGGCCTTCACCACCTCCGTGCGGGTGGTCGATGGGATTCATCGCCACACCACGCGTGGTCGGGCGAATACCGCGCCAGCGATTGGCACCAGCTTTACCAATATTACGATTTTGGTGCCCACGGTTCGATAACATGCCAATCGTCGCCTTGCATGCTTCCAAAACTAAACGCTGCTCGCCGCTCGGCAGCCGAACGACGCAATACCCGTCGTCGCCCTTTTTAATGAGCGTCGCCGACGACCCCGCGGATCTGCAAATCTGACCACCTCGCCCAGGTATGAGTTCAATGTTATGTATCGTCGTACTTAACGGGATATTCTTAAGCGGAAGTGCGTTACCCACCTTGATATCGCTCTCTGGTCCGCTCTCCACCGCGTCGCCCGCCTGCGCGCCGTGCGGCGCCAACACATACCTCGACTTATGTCCTCCTTCGTAATCCACCAACGCAATATGCGTCGTACGATTCGGATCATACTCTAATCTACGAATAACCCCTCGTGTGCCTTCTAAGTCGCGTTTGAAATCAATCACGCGATACAACCGTTTATGTCCTCCACCCTTGTGCCACACCGTGATCCGCCCGGCGTTGTTCCGCCCACCTCGCTTTTTCAACCCAACCGTAAGCGCCTTCATTGGCTTCCCTTTCCACAGATGCACGCGCGTCGTCGTGATGCGCCCACGCTGACCGGGCGACGTCGGTTTATACGCCTTCATGCCATCCGCCGACGTCGAGCTCGCGAACCCTCTCCGCGCGCCGCGGGCTCCCATCCCCGTCGTCCCATTCGCCGCGGCCGCGGCCCTCATCGCCGTCCCATTCGCCGCGAATGCGTTTCGCGCCGCGATCGCCGCGTCACCCGGCGCGTTCGCGCGCGCGCGCGTCGCACCGCGAGCCGCGAACGCCACCGACGCCGACATCAAACCTCGCCCGAGCGCCATCGACGCCGCCACCGACGTCGCCTGCGTCGCCGCCGACGACCTAAACGCGGACGACGACGTCATCGACGACGCGTGTCGCGCCACCGCGCGCGCCACCGCGCGAAACATGCTCACGGCGCGCGTCGCACTGTGGAGCTGCGCGTCACTTCATGGAGCGCATCGTTCGAGACTTTGCCAATCAGCTCACGGGCGCGCGATGTGCGTGTGGTGACATCGCGGGGACGTGGATCGAGGATAAGTCTCGGGGAGATAAGTTGTGCGCGTTCGTGACTCCGCTCGGCGTGCCGCGCGTGGTGTGCCCGCTCATCGATGCGATTCGCACGACGCTTACCATCGCGTGTGATGACGATGGGCGGGGCGTCACTATCGTGGATAAGACGACGTTTAGTTCAGCGAATGCGACGCACGTGCGGTTCGATGGGAGCGAAGTCGAGCGTACGACGCGCGGCGGGCGGAAGAAGTTTATGCTGAGTGGTGGATGCGAGGGAGCCAACGCGGCGACGGTGACGTGTCGGTTGTTTCAGCGCGGGGACGGTTGGGCGACGAAACAAGTGCGCGAAGTGATGCCTGACGGGGACACGCTGCGCGAGAGGAATATTTTGCAACGGCCTGATGCGCCGGACGTTGTTGTCGATCGGTTTTTCAAGCGCAAGGCGTGATGCGAGCGTAGATTTTAGGTGTTGATGTATTAATACAATAGTCAAGGCGTTGTTTTCTTTGTTGTTTCGCTATCGTTCGAGTAACATGATGGCCTCGACGTGTTCGGTGTGCGGAAATAAGTCTAACGCCAACGCTTTGATGGGCTTGAATGGTACGCCACCGCCGTTCCCATCCTGTCCTTGTGGTAAACACAACTCGATGACGTTGTCCGCCATCGTCTTGGCGTTGCACGACACGTACACCAATCGTTTCAATCTATTCTCCCTACGCAACGCTACTAATACTTGACGATGTAAACCCGCTCGAGGAGGGTCTACGATGGCCACCACATCGTCGTATAAATACTCCACGCTCGTCTGATTGAGTAGGGTGCGTTGATGTTGAAGCGCCGCTTCGGTGTCCTCGTCGGCGCTCATATCCGGGTCGTCCAGCGCCGCGACGCTTGGCATCCCGCGCCTGGCGCCGTCGTCGGGCTTGATTAATGACTTATACTCGTTCAATATACGTGGTATAGCAACTTCAGCCTTGCCAGCGACCCAGTCGCTGTTGCTCACGCCGTTCAACGTCGCGTTCACAAAGGCATCCTTAATCGACTCTTCGACGATGTCGACGCCGACAACCTTTGCGACATTCTTCGCGAGCGTCAAACCAATGGTTCCCGTACCACAACACACGTCTAAAAGCAAACTCTTTCCATTTGGACTCGCCCATTCGCCTGCGAGACGATAGAGCGCTTCGGCGGCGACGGTGTTGACCTGGAAAAACGCCGTCGCGGAGAGGGAAAATCGCAACCCGCACATGCTCTCGTGAATGACATCCATGGTTTTTTCGCTCGGCGCGTCCGTCTTCAGGTTTCTAATTTCCGCATCATCCGGCGCGGCGTTGGAGCGACCGTCATAGAATTGCACGAGACACACTTTGAGATTGATCGGTGGCGATGCGGTCGCGGCTGCGGCTTCGAGCGCGTCGAGCATGCCTCGGCACGCGTCTCGAATCGTCTCGTCGTCGTATCCCTCCTTGCGCACTTGAAGCATCACCATGACCTCTGAATGCGCGTCTTTCGTCGTCGGCGCGGGAAGCGACGCTTCCTCGTCGGGGTATTCGAACGGAGTCATATCTTTCTCATTCGCTTCGATGGGTTTTCCATCGTTTCCAGCCTCGGGCTTGGGCGGCCCGACGCCCGGACGCAGCCAATGTTTCCAGCCGTACTCAGACTCTGGCGCCATGCCACCCTCGCGAACGATAAATAAGCGCCAGAACCCGGTTGCGTCACGCTTGTCGTACACAGGTAGCCCGTTGCCTTGCGCATCGAGCGCACGTAAATGCGTTTCCGCCGCAGCCGCCAAGTACTTGGCCGTCGAGCTAATGTTTCTACATCCCACGGGCGCGGCGACGGCGGTGACGCCTTCGCGAAAGAGCCCAACATTAAACCCGACCGTGGGCTCATTCGCCGCGCTCGGCCCGATAGTGAACTCACTTTTATTTCTATACCCATCGAGCACGGGCGAACGCACGATACCTTCGAGCGGGCATGCGAGTTTGTCGTTGTCCAACGCGTTCCGAAGCCATTCGACGTCAAACCGCCGACCTTGCTTTCGCGCTTTTTGACTCGCATTTCTCACCGCGCGCGTAATCGCCCGCAAATTCTCAGCAACAATCTCCTTTTTACGCGCCAACTGCTCGCCGTATTTCACGCTCCATAACGGGCAAATCACATCCCGAATGTCTCGCAACGCGTTCGCGTTCGCCTTGGCCACGACGGCTTCCGCCGCCGACAACCCAGAAACATCCACACCATCCGCCCCCGTCTTCCCTCCGCCTCGAGGTTTCGCCTCGCTCACCTTCAACACGCGTCCTTGCACGCTCGCTCCGCGAAGCAACGCTTCACCGGCGATGCGATCCGCCAGCGCCCCAAACGTCACAAAGCCGTACGGCCACCGCGCCTTCTTCCTGCAGCTCGCGCGCGTCGCGCCCAACGATTCCAAAAACGCCCCGAACTCGCGCTCGCTCCACGATTGCGGCACACCGTGCACGACTACAGTGCCCCCGCTCGCGCCCGCCAGCGCGTTCGCGACCGCCGTCACGGGCGCGGGCGCGGCGCCGACCGTTTCGCGCGCACCGCCGCCAGCGGCGAGCTCCACCTTGGCGCGCTTCGCATCGCGCGTCGCGTCCGCGTCCGCGTCCGCGTCCGCGTCCGCGTCGCGCGCGCGCGCGTCATCGTCGCGACCGTCGTCGTCGCCATCGACCGCGCGCGCGTCGGCGGTCGGTGCGTCGGCGTCGTCGTCGGCAGCGTGCGGCATTGTGACGCCAGAGCGCACCCGCGCAACGAATGATGCCGATGGCGTTGACGCCGTCCGCGTCGCGCGTCGGCGGCGTCGGCAACGTCGCGGTGGCGCAACATCGCGCGTGTCGACGCCGCGCGCGCGCGGCGGTGTCCATCGCGCGCGCGTCGACGCGGTCGGGAGACGATGGCGATGGCGCGGCGCGTGGTGAGCTGTCGACGCTCGATGCGCTCGCGCGGACGCTGTCGAGGGACGAGGACGATGGCGTCGACGCCGACGCGCGTGTGGAGGGAACCGGTGAGGACGTCGTGAACGACGCGTCGAAGCGCGCGGAGGAGGTGCGGGCGAGACGCGTGGATGAAGTCAGACGCGAACGCGCGAGACGCGAAACTACGCCGGAGGGCCCGACGACGTCGTGGAAGCCTTGGTGGAGTCCGTTGTCGACGGTGTATAATGTGCCGACGATTGAGCCGGCAGGGGCGTATTTCCTTGCGATGTTGCACGCGGGTGCGTTCGTCGCGGATCTGGCGCTGTTGAAGCTCGGCTACGGCAACGGAGGCGACGTGTTTCTAAAACTCGCGTTGTTTGACAACGCTGTTGTGTACGACTCGCAGTGGGTGCGATGTTTCACCGCGTGCTTGGTAGATTTTGGGCTTTTGCATTTCGCCACGGTGAACTTGGCGCTCGTGACGATTGGCGCGGAGGCTGAAGCGATACTAGGGACGTCGCCGTTTTTAACCGTGTACATCTTATCGGCAGCGATGGGGGGCATCGGCAGCATGGCGCTTGATCCATCAACGCTGCATGTTACGAGTTCGGATGGCCTCTTTGGCGTTTTCGGAGCCATGCTCGTGTACGCCGCGATCAATGTAGAGAACGAATGGAACATGAAAGGCTTTACCGTTCGATTGCTCTATTGCGGCGCCTTTGCGTCGGCGCTGCAATATCTCACTTCCGTACCCACTGAAGACGGCGGTCACGTGGTTAACTCCGTCGGTCATCTATGGGGATTTGTAGCCGGCATCGCCATGGGTTACACGGGTCTATCTCCGATGTTTACGAGCAAAAGGTTCGAGACACCGCCCGAGGACCGAATGAACGTCGTAGACGTCACGAGCGGCCCGCCGAAAACATTTGCCGCTCTTGGGGCTTTATCATTCACAATTCTTTCACTGTGCGTCGTCGTGCTACTTAAGCGCACGCTCGACGTCGACCCACGAGATGTTTTCTAGCGTAGCGCGCGTCATGCTGTATTATTATTTGCCTTTGCTCGACCACCCGCCGTTCCAGCGAACCGAGCAGAGTCCCAACGCCAGTTATCGCCGCATCACGCCATGTCCGTCGCACACTCGAGCGCAATGAGCGCCCTCGCCGCACCGCGATATCACGCGTCGCGCACGCGTCAAGTTTCTCGTTCCCGTGTCGCGTGTACGTCGTCGTCGTCAGCCTCGAACGCCGATGACGTGGCCCATACACCGAAAGCCGCGGTGACCTCTCGCCGCGCCGCGCTCGCTCGTGCGGTCGCACTCGGGGCGATTCTTCGCGCTGACGATGCGCGCGCTATTGGATTCCAAAAGGAGCTCAAAAAGCGCGGACCGATGAGCGACGACGCGTACGCGAGGACGGCGGAGTTTGAGTTTAGAGGCGAGCGCCACGAGGGCGTAAAGTACGTTGAAATTTCTGAAGGGAAAGGGAAGCCGCTCGAGGTTGGTGCGCTCGCGACGTTGCATTTTGAGTGTAAGTATCGTGGGTTAACCGTGCTCAGCACGCGCGAGGCGCGAACGCTGGGGGGGAATCGGACAATCAGCGAGCCGTTTCAGTTCAAGTACGGGACGCTTCCGAATGAGTTTACAAAGGCGGCGAAGAGAAAGAATATCATCGGTATCGGAGCCGAAGTGAGAATTGATCCTGAGCTTCAGGAGCTGTACGTGGTGAAGTGCGTGTTCAACGGTCCAGCGGACCGAGCGGGGATCAAGCCGAACGACGTCGTGGTATCTATCGACGGCGTTGGCGACTTGGTGAACAAACCAATTCAAGAAATTGGCGCCTTGCTCGTGGGCGACGTTGATACCGAAGTTGAGCTTAAAATTAAGAAGGGCGGCTCGCGCGCTGGCGCCGATGCGCCGATTGAAACGTACAAGTTGAAGAGAGAAGTCACTGCGGTTGCTGCGCCAAAGCGTGAAATCCAAGTCGATGGTGGCGGTGGGTTATTCACGGGTGGTAGCGGTCCCAAGCCTCCTCCGCTCGTGTACGTTCCCGAAGCGTTAGCTGGAATGAATGTTGGCGGTCGTCGCTCATTCAAGTGCCCCGCAGACGTGGGATACGAGGATGTCGGTGAAGGCGAAATTCCACCAGGCGCCGACTTTGTCTTTGAAGTTGAGTTGCTTGACGCCGTGTTAAAGTAAAGCACCGCGCTGCATCAGAGAAAAGGTTCGTGCGAAATATAAATATGTGTTTCGTGGTGCCTTCTTGCTAGTATTTCAATCAGTAGTCATTGTTTTGTAACGTGCACTTTGTTATCATTTGCAACTCTCGTCGATACGCGGGGCGGTGACCTCATTTGGCAGCGCGCGACCATGCCACCAGCAAAGAAAGTGCCGCCTAAAAAAGCTAAAACTAAGGTGTCCAAAGCAAAAGCTACTGGTGATAAAAGTATAGATGAAACCGAGGTGTCGCACCAGGAGACGCGTGCAGATTTGCTCGCGAAAATTCAAGCGGTTGAACGCGAAGCAGTCAAAGCGAGCGAGCATCAAAACTATATGCAGCTGGAGCGTGATAAAATTGACGCGTTTTGGGAGATCACGAAGCGAGAACTACATAGCACAAAGATTGACTTGCGAGATGTTCGGCGAGAGCTCGAGGTGATGGAGGAGAATCACGCAATGGAACTGCGCGTTCAGCAACACAAAATTAGACAGATTGAGCACGAGCGTCTCGAGGCTGAGGAAGCTATTCGCGCCGAATATAGCGAGATGGAGATCGCCATGAGACAAGCGTGCCGTCGAGAAAACATCAGTGTTGAGAATGAAAAGCTTAATATCGAGTCCGAAATGCGCCAGTTATCTAGAGAAAACGAGGCTCAATGTCGCAAGCTAAAATTAGAATACGCTGCGAATTTGGGTGACGCTCGCAAAGCATTTGAAGAAAACGCATCCTCAAAGGTCAAAGAGGCGGAAGAGAGGATGTTTGCCGCGATGAACTCGTTTCAGAGTCGAATCAATGAGCAACTGCGGGATGCTGAGATCAGAAAATCGGAGCATATTGAGGCACTTGTTGCGATACATAATTCAGCGTACGCTGAAATGAAAGATTACTTCAACGCGCTCACGGACAAACATGTCAGTGAAATCGCGAGTTTGAGGCAAAAGCTACGCGAAACCATACAATATATCGACGAGCAGCGTCACCAGCTGAGCGATCTTCGTCAACACAATGATTCGCTCGTGAGACCCCTCGAGAATGCAACACGCGAGCTCTACGATAACAGAAAGCGTCTGGCACAATCTCAACAAAGGAGCAAACATCTCGAATACTCCGATCGCATGCTCAAAGATGCTCGCGCGCAGGTAAAAGCGTTGAAATGGGAGAATGAAATCCTTATTCAGAAGTTGGAACGCGTCGAAGGTGAACTCGACGTCGCCCGAATCTCAGCGAACGGTAATTTAGAGCACATCCGACGCGTCTTCGCTGGCGCGGCGCGTTGAGAATTTGTTATCAGAACATGTTTGATTTAAAAGAAAAGTCTAGTACGCATCTATGAAAGCAGCTCGCGGCAACTCGCAGCTAGGGGGTTTAAGAATCTTTGGTTGATTGCTCTTCCACCCAAGCCTTGAGCTTTTCGCTCTTTTCCGCCATTCTCTTTTCATTCATCGCCTTCTTCTTCGCCACCGCTTTCGCGTTCAACTTGCCCTTCTTCTTGGCGCGATGCATGACATCCTCGGTATCGAGGACGTAAGATACCTTGCTCGTGGTGCAGCTTACTTTGCACTCAAGGGCATTAGACACGACAGTGTTCGTCAAGGCTGCCTGTAAGTCTGCAAATCCAGCCTTAGCCTTGGCGCGATTCAAGAAGACAGCCGTGCGTTCCTCTTCGTCGTCCGCACCTTCGGGGACGTCATCTTCCGCAACAGTGGTGAGGAACTTTTGCAAGTGAGCCGCAAACTGTGCGTCCATCGTCCCTTGGGGCAAATCCGGTCTTTCCGACCCTGCCTCGGCGAGGCGGACGAATAGACTTTTGCCGTCTTCGGACGAGCCTAGGCGATAGCACGCTTCATCTTGTAACAACACGCACGCGTTTGCGCGGTAAACGTTCTCATCATAAGGAGCATCGCGAGATAGCTCGTAGTCGTGTAAGTGCAAAAGTTTGCTACTAAGCTCGTCCTGAATCACCAATTGCACCTGCTTTACCACCTTGTAAATGAGTTTATCTAACGTGAACAACAAATACGACTTTGCGCCGAGCAACGTTCTGCAATCGTCTTCAAACTTGCCAGATTCAGTCGTGCCATTCAACAAGTGAAAGAGAAGTTTGAGGAACTCGCCGTGAACATCGGCTTGCTTTCTCGCTGGCTTACTCGCCTTGGCCATGGTTGCAGAACTTTCGCGTGCATTTTCTAAGCGCTCATAAAGGTGAGAATGCAATCGAAGGAGATGGTAAATGGCTTCGTTTGCGTAGAAGACTTGTTTCTTGAGAGAGTGCAACGGCGGACCAGTAGCTTTTTCTGAGGCATCGACCGCGCCGCTAACTGGCTTACAGTGCTCGAACTCTCTCTCTTCTTCGTCGTCGTCCTCATCTTCATCCACCGCTGTCATTTCTTCATCCTCAGCTTTGACTTCCGGCTTTGGTCCCTTTCGAGCGCTCGAAACGCGCATCTTGTCCTCCTCGTCGTCATCCTCATCCACATCAGAACCGTTCGATTTTTTCAACTCGCTCAGCTTCTTGACATCTTCCTGCTCAGTACCTCGGACAAATTTTGCGGCGGCATCAGCGGCGGTATCTTTGTAGTCGTCCGCGTCCGCGCGCTTCACGTTGAAGAAGGACTCGACAAAGTTGCGATACAGCGTCAACACGCGCTCGCCTTGTTCGCCACTCAACATTTCGTTCGTGCTAAACTTGATGACGGCGTAGACGTCATCATGTACGCGAGCATCGTCATATTTGAAGGTAAGGTCCGGAGATTCGTCGATCGGAGGCATTCCCTTACCGATGACCTCGTCAGACGTCTTCTTCTTGTCGTTGATATCCTTGACTTCTTGCGACATACCTTTGACAGAAAGAGCCTTCTTGTCCATTTGTTTGTAGTAGAAAGACTGGTGATCGAGCGACTTGGCGTAGTTTTTGGCGTACACATCCGTCCAGACCGGAAGCATTTCATCCTTCAATTCTTGCCACTCGTCTTGCTTTTGAAGAAGACGCTTCAAAACGACTGGAATCGTCACGTGTCCCGCAGTCTTCACCAAGTAAAGCATGTCAGAGCCTCGATCGCCGTAAATACGAAGAATGGCGCGTTCGCTGACTTGACCCAAATATCCTTCGGGCATGTGCGCGTTTTCACGATCGTCTTCCGACATCGCCTTGAGCTCTTCTTCGTACGCTTGCAACTTGGCGACGCACGCCTTTGTCGTTTCGAGCACCATATCAATCTCGAATCGATCATCCTCGCAACGGAAAAGCGCTTCCTCGTATTGGTTCTTGCGCATCGCATTGAACGAGTAATCTTCCGATCCCGAGGTTACGGCGACCCAGTTGTCGTTCAAAACATCCTTGCACAACTGCGTGCGCGTCGAGCACGCCGCCATGGGAAAGTTCTTTGGCAACAAGCGGTAAGACGGACCGCAACGCTCGCTTGTGGACAAGTCGAGCTCGGAGATGGGTTTAGACACGAATTTTTCGCGTTCGGCGACAACCTTCATCAGCTGAAGCTGCTTTGGGGTCAACTTTTCCACCGGACGCTTGGCCATGGTTGGGTCAAAGTCGAGCGCCTCGCACCGAGCGACGAAATCGTTAAACCCGGATTGAAGCTCGGGAAACTTGCCCAAAATGTCGTGTACAAGCGTTTGCATCTCCATCTTCGTGATCACACCCATGTTGAAAATGTTCAGAATTTTGATAAACTCGTTGTACGCGTCCTTGTTGCGCAAGCGCGTCTTGACGCGGTCGAAAAACGAAAGTTCCTTGGCCAAGTTTGCCGCCGCGCGGCGCTCTTCGGCTTGTTCCGGAGTCTCGTACTCACTCTTCATACCCTTTCGTCGGCTGCCGCCGCGCGCACCTCGGCCCTTCTTCCCCGCCGCGGGTTGCGTCGAATCTGGTAGAAAGTACGTAAACTCTTCGAGCAGATCGGCGTGCGACTTGAACAACTGCGCAACTTCCTCGTACACTTGAGAGATTGTCTTCAAATTCTTACGATACATGTTCAAAATTTCCAAGAAATTCTTATACACCCGCTCATCATTCGCAAATCTCGACTTGATTTTGTTCACGTACGAAATCGCGTGCACAAACTCCACCTGAGGTTTCTGCCCAGACGCCTTGTTGGCTTGCGCCTCTCGCGCCTCGCGCTCGATATCCTCCACCTTAATCTCATGCCCCTTGGGCAAGAACTGATTAAACCCCAAGATTAAATCCGTATGTCCCGCAAAAATAGTCTTCACGCGCCTAATCACACCCTCCGTATCAATCTTCGTCGACTTGAATTCCTTCATGATCTCCAAAAACTCGTCGTACGTGTGTTTTTTATCATGCAATCGCTCCTTGAGCTCGCGTAAATAACTCAACGCCTCTTGTTTCCGTGCCGCTTCGCTCATATCCGGTCTCACCGTGTGCGGTATCGGCCCCCTAGATCACGCGTCACGCACATCATCACGCGCTCGTCAGTCTTCGTTCTTCTTTCGAGCGCGTCATCATTCATTCATGATGGCACCCGCGTGGGTCAACGCATCAACGTCGCATCGATCGATGTCGCGTCGTCGCCTCGCGTCGTCGCGCACCGTTTCACCACGGGGGCATCACCACCACCGTACTCCCGCGCGCGTTTCATCGCGTCGTCGTCGTCCTACGCCTACTCCTCGTCGGCGTCGCGCCCGTGCGCAAAGGGATCGATCGCCGTCGCGGATCGCGCGCGATGGGACGATTCGTAAGACGCGCCTCCACGCGGGCGCGGCGCGATCGGCGATGCGCGCGAGGAGGATCTCGCGCCTGTGCGAGGTGCGCGGTGCGCGGTGCGCGGTGTGCGCGATCGCGTGCGTGTGTGAACGATGTCGTCCACGCGCGTTCGGTCGTCACGTCGAGTGACGACGACGTCGAGTGACGACGACGACGACGACGACGACGACGGGCGCATC
>Ga0222714_10000378_pt1 | contig 52522 bp, 68 predicted proteins | sample C33_3DmetaG_FD_165048 | JGI IMG/M metagenome (GOLD analysis project Ga0222714, IMG submission 165048) | Estuarine water microbial communities from San Francisco Bay, California, United States - C33_3D | ecosystem: Environmental > Aquatic > Marine > Unclassified | place: USA: California... | reverse complement strand
ATGGTTTACCTTGGAATAAAACCTTTTTAATGATTTCATTAAGTTCTCCTGTTTCTGATGAAAGACCGATACCTCCTGTGACAAGTAGTGCAATATTAACCGGACATCCATGTACATCTCCATTTAAATAACCCATACGTCCGTATAGGCGATTATTATCGTTTGATTCTTCGCTTGTAACTTTTTCTACAAAGTCTTTGTATTTGTTTAGATCTATTGACAATTTACTTCTCCTACACAAATGATGGTCTTTGTTCTTTTGACACAGACCTCATTTCTGATTGTAGTTCTAACCAACTGTCAACTTCGGCTGGTTGTTCTTCTGATACTAAAAGAATAGCGTCGACATCCGCTTTTTGAATTACCCAGTCTTGACCTTTAGAATCTTCAATTAAAACTTGTCGACTCCAACGTCCGTGTTCTAACATAATCCAATCTCCAATGTTTATTGAATCTTTTAGTTTAGATCTGTGTCCAATATCAAATACCTGACACCATCTAGCCTTGATCCCTCGTACTTTTCCGTTGTCATTACCTATAATAATTCCACCGGCACTTTTTTCATCGCCGAAGTACATATTAGTAACAAGAATATCTTCTCCTATTGCTTTTACATCACCTTTAAATTTATGAATATGAACTTTAGCCATTACTCTTACTCTCCTGTTGCGTCTGATAATCCACGTCTACGTGAACGTGCTTTTTGTACAGCCTCGGTTGCTTTTTCAACAACCTTTGCTTCTGCTTGTTCTACTGGAACTGTTTCTTCAACATCTTTTTTAACTTCTACTTCCACATCTTTAACAACATCACTAACTGGTGTATCTTCTACTTTTAGTGTTTGTGTTGGTGGAACATAAGTTTGCGTTTCTGTTGCAGATTTAGTTGCCACATTATTTTTTGCATCTGGATCAGGCGTAGCATTAGGATTACTTTCATAGTACTCTGCCATGATTTGTTCTCTAGTGCGGATAATTTTTCCACCTGGCCCTAATTCGTCGCCACGAGCATTTACACGCATATTACCAACTGCGGGCATAAGTTCGTTTTTTTGACGTAACTTATCAATGTCAATTGTACGACCTTGTAGTGTTCTATATATTTTGGCCATATATTATATCTCCTTATAGCAATACTTATACAAGCATTTTTAACTGATTTAGGATCCTGGTTATCGTAAAAACTCTGTAGGATCCAAATTATATTTGATACTGTTAACTTTATGTACACCAATCAAATAAAGTACATAACTTGCTACACTAGACCCTCTTCCTACTCCCCAAACTATATTGTTTTTCCTTAGTGAATCAACCATATACTTTAAAAACTTTAAAACATCGATCATTGCATGGCTTTTGAACAAATGTAATTCTTGTTCAACCCTTTGTTTTTCTTCTGATGTATTGGCAAGATCTAAAACGTATTTTTCAATATCCAAATTTCTGTACTCATCGGGCATATACCAATTACCCCTGTTTTGTTGATCAAAATTATCGCGATCAACATCTACTTCTTTGTATTCTAGTGTGTCCAGTCTATCCCTGTTATTGGTAACAGTTTCATTGTATTTTTCAACAATATTTTTATCGTCAATAAGACAGGACTTGATATTATCCCACTTATCTTGATATATCAATTCTAGTATATTTTTTTCGTTAAGAACGGATTGATTAAATTGGTTAGTTTTTACCACCGTTGATGATGGTTGGGTTGAATGGTTTTTTAGGTGCGTCTGATCCATAACCTAAATCTCTCCAAGACTTTGCACCAACCCAAATTGTTTTAGCGTCAAGTCTTTGATCAAATGTTGCTGTATCATTTCTGTCCCACCATGCTTCTCCACCAATGCTGTCTTTCCAAGGTGCTTCTCCAACTGATTTATCTTCATAACTGTCATTGTCTACAGTATATTGTATATTATCTCCTAGGTGGCTGTCAAGTGTTAATTGTCCAATATGGAGATATTTTCCAGATATAGCAGTTATTTTTTTAAATAAGCATCTTGCAAATAATTGATCGTATGGTGGTCCTGGTAACAAAATTTTGTTTACAGGCATTTTAAACCAAACTGTTTGTAATGGATCTTGGTGATGTGTGATTACAGCGTTTTGGCAAAGTGTGCTAAACAAATATTTGATTCTATCAAAACTATTATTTTGAAGTTGTACTTCACTTGTTCTTGGTAGAAAGGAAAGTCTTACGTTATAAGAATTAGGATACACACATTCGTCTAGAACTAGTGTGCTTTCGAAATCGGTATCCCAACTATAAAAATTTAAAATTCCGTCGTTTGTGTTATCGTCATTCAACATTGATTAAAGTATCCAAATCTTGATCTCGTTTCTTTTGTGCTTCAGCAAATTGTTTATTTTGTCTTGTTAACAATTCCTGCTTATAGATACTTAGTGTTTCTCTAACCTGACGAGCAAGAGTCTGGTCTGGTAATCGTGATGCTGTAAAATATTTTTTTGATAGGTCGCGGATTTTTTCATCCAGTTCCTGATCTTTAAGATTACTTAGATCGTCGATGAGTGGATTATACATTTACACTCCTAAATTATTTTTTGTATTTGCCTTCGTAACTTACGAAGATATCTGCACCTTGGTTTGCACTCCAAACATCAAAAATAAATTTAGATGTATTGTTATCAGTGATTCTGAATGGATTAGTTAGTGTTCCGGAGTTGTCACCAGGTAGAGTTTGTTTTAACCAAACACTAGCACCTTCGAAGCGAACGTCTTTTGGTTCACTGTTATTGTTTGTAATTTCTAAACGCATTTTACCCATTGTGTTAGCAGGACCCCAATTGGTAAATGAAACAATATTAAGATCGCCTGTTGGTACACCACTGACACTTGCATCTACGTTTAAAATTAATCTTACATATGATCCTTCAGAAAAATCTACTTCATTTGTATTTGTAGTAATTGCATAAGCACTAGGTGCCGCTACTGTTTGATCACGTAAGATAACATCTGATAATGTATTACCATTAAAGTCATTGTCCTTAGTTAAGTCTAAGGAATTATCTTGCAGGGTCGTAATTTCTGCTTTAGCAACTCCCAAAGCAGTTTTAATGTTTTGGAAATTATCTCTAAAACCTTGCGAATCATTATCCTGACCTGCTATCGGATATGTTTCGTCTATATTCGCTGTATTAATTGTACTTGCCATATTAAATTACCTTCCTTTTTGGAAACGCAATGTATTTATCGCCTGATTGCCCTTCCACTGAGTCAATTATGAGTCTGTCAATATCAAACTCTATGTTCTTAAAGTCAAACCCTGTTTTTTTAATGTTATCTAATATACTTATCCCGTATCCTGGCTTAACATACGCAATTGGCACTGCTCTTTTAAAGCCTAGTGCTGTACCTGTTGATTGAATACTTTTCATCCATTCTGGCAATAAATTTTCATTAATTTCCAGCAATGAACTGCCATCAACCGAGATAATTTCTTTCAATTTTTCTTTCATATTTGTTACAGAACTAGGGTATAAGAATTTATTAACCAACTGATCTATAGTAATCAAATTTGTTGAAACTTTGTATCTATCCTGTGATGCATCAATTGGTCTTCCGTTTGCTATTTCTATTCTGTCAGATACCGAACCCTTGATACTTTCTAATGGATCAATAATCTCAATATAGATTATTTCATAAAGTTTATTGCCGCTATCGTCATCTGCTGTTGCAATCTTTATATCTCCAAATAAGAATACTTTTCTATTAAAATTTGTAACTAATGCTGGAACGTATTTTTCAATTTTAACAGTTTCAATACCGTGTTGTAGTAGCATCTGAATTTGATTTTGTACACCAAAATTTGGATCACTTGGTCTATATAAAATATCTTCAGGGAATGTTTTATCATCAGTAATAAAACTATAAAAATATTCTCTTTTTTCTTTTGGTAATAATGGTTTCAAATAAATGTTACTAAACTGTGTTAAAGAATCTGCCGTAACTGCAATTCTAAATTCTTTCTCGACAGCACTTGCTTGATAGTAATCTCTAGCCTGTACAGTAAATCTATACTGTCTATCAACAGTAGTAGTTCCACCGTCAAGAACAAAACTGTTTAATCCGTAATTAAGCAAGTCGATTGTTAATAAACCATCTGCCGCACCTGCACTTGTTTCTAACTGATTAATTTTTCCAACTATACTTCCGTCACCTGTAAGACTTAAACCCGGAGGTAAATTTCCAGCAATTTTTCTATATCTAACATCAGCACCTTTTAATGTAGTTGTTGCTTTAACTTCAATTGTGCTTAATTCGTTTGGAGACAATGTTCCTAAAATTGTAGGCGAAGTAAATGTAATTGTGCTGTCAACTTCTCCTTGAACTTTTAATATAAATGTACGTTCATTAAAAGTTTGTTCGTTGTTAGTAGGATCGGTTCTTGTTACTCTAATTCTAAATGAAAACTGTTGTGTTACCGCTGGCTGGTATGGAACTTTTCCAAACAAAACTCCGTTTGTAGAATCTAAACTCATTCCAGGAGGAAGAATACTTGCAGAACTATCTTCTAAAGGTATAATTTCGTATTCAACCGTTCCACTAAATTTATTAGGATCATAAACTTCTAAAGGAATTGTAACGTAATTGTTTGCTCGTCTTATTCCTAAATTACCTGTTGTTGTCCATATAGGTGCTCTTAGATACGTTGCAGATGCAATATAATCAGTTGTGTCAACATTAATAGTTGTAGTATCCGCTCTGAATACTTGTTCATTAACAACAAAAATTCTAAATCTTCTTTGTGCTCTAGTAATGCCATCTGAAACTGTTACTCTAAATTCATAGTTTCTAGAAATGTATCTAGGTATCTGATCACCGGGTTGTGTTCCTGCACCATAATCATATGGAAACACATCAAAATCTTGTCTATCGTAGTTTGCGTTTGTGGCTTCGTAGTTTAATGTTAATGGAGCATCAATTACTCCTTGTAACTTACCGTCTTTGGTTAAAGTTAATCCGGGAGGTAATTCTCCTGCTAAATCGTCTAAATAAAATTCTAATGAGTCACCTGCAACAAGATCGGGGTCAGTTGCACTTAATTGATAATCTAACGGTGATCTATTTAAAATCCAATTTTCACCAGTAGGACCAACATCTAATGTTCCTTCAGGAGTTAACCAAAGAGGATCGTCGGAACCTTCAATCGTAATACTAAACGCCCTATCATTTGCACCATCGTTATTATAAACACGAATAACAAACTCTTTTGTTGTGGTATCTGCAACTTCAAAAGGAGTTCCAACAATTTTATTATTTTCTAATCGCATACCCGCAGGTAGATCGCCATTAAGAAGGATGTACTTGAGATCACTACCTTGAGCATTTAAACTAATAAGTGCGGTAGTTTTCTCTTGTAATGTTCCTAATGTGCCTGCCGGCGTTGTCCAAATTGGTTTCATTTCACTCCTCTTACTAGGTATTTACCTAATTACTTAGGCATCAATTTCGGAGATCTTCCACCAACTTCCACTGTGCCAAATTAATGTTATAGCACCTTTTTCGCTGTTTTCTGAAACATTGATCGCAGTTGGACTACCTTCGAAAGTTAAATTCACAACCAAATATCTATCAAAGAATTGAACACCATCTAACGAATATCTTCCTCTGTCTTTCATTTTAATAATTTTAATTTTTCCTTCAGAGGTTGCGTCAGCCAAATTAGCATATGCCAATCCAGAACTTGCGTTAGTCCAGTCTTGCGTAGTAATAAATGTAACAGGTGTGCTTGGAGTTATTGTTGAAGGTGTTTGTGTAGTACCAATAGTTTGTTCATTGATTTTAGATAAATTGATATTACCATTAATTCTAATATCGCCTTCTAATTCTACAAACCCTGTTCCATTAGATGCAATTCTAATATTTTCATTTGATCCTGTTGTTTCAATAGCACCATTTTCGATTCTAATGTTGTTGATAGTAGCCAACCCGTCAACATCAATGTTACCTGTTATGGTAGCATTTTGTGATACTGTAAGTGATCCTGTAATTCCTGTATTATCAGCAATCGAAATATCACCACTGGTATTGCTTATTGTTCCTGATACTGTAACATTATTAAATGAACTTGTATTTGGAGATGTTACATCTCCTGTTAGTGATGCACCTGAAATATTTCCTGTTGCATTTATAGTTCCTGCATTAACAATTACAAATGTACTTGCACCACTGGATGCAGTAACGTTTCCGTTTACATTACCAAAGTGTGTTCCTGTTGTGTTACCATTAACGTTACCTGTTAGGTTACCATTAACATTACCGTTGTGTGTTCCTGTTGTATTACCTGTTAAGTTACCAATAAAACCTGTGTTTGCAGTAATTGTTGTACCTGTAATAAGTCCTGGTACTGAATTTCCAATAGTACCATTAAATGTTCCTACGTGGTTACCATCTGCGTTTCCTGATAAAGGACCAACAAAGTTTCCTTGGAAAGCAGTTGCTAATACATATCCGTCACTGTTTCTTAATCTAATTGTATTAGAAACAATGTCTCCTATCATTGTTCCACCTGACTTAGGTAAGAATCCTTTACCTTCGATATATGTTGCATCGATAAGTGTATTGTAATCTTTGAATATTAAACCATCACCTGTTGGATTTAATTGAACAAGTTTGTTAGCATCAGCACCAGCACCAGCATATGAATTAGGAGTATCTGCTAATCCAACAAATGTTCCACTGCCACCTGAGCCAGCCGCACCAGTTACAAAACCGCCTGATGTATATGCTGTAAATCCTACTGTGCCGTTAACGGCAGTTGATAATATATCATCGGAATATAAATCAATTGTTGTTGAATTTATAACATCGACATAATAACTGTTACCATTTAACTCAGTTGTACCAACAACATCTGTAACAGTAATTTGTTGTGTATCTGTTAATCCGTGTGCTGTACCTGTTGTAATTCTTAATGGGTTGCTTAATGTAATTCCACTTATAGCAGTTACAGTTGCACCTCCACCACCTGTGCCCCATTCAAGCAACGTACCTGATGTAGGAACTTTTAGTACCTGACCTGCTTGACCAATTGTTCTTGGAAATTGATATGCACTGTAAAAATCAACGTATCCTGTTCCATCCGCATCTAGTTTTAAATTAGAGTTTGATTGACCATAAGATGAAATTGTTCCTTCACTAATTAAAATAGCAGGATCGCCCTTACCTAAAATAATTTCATTATTACTTCTGAAAACAGCAACAGGAGGATTTTGTACATCAGTCCCAGATCCTGGTGGTTCAGGTTGTATACCAATTTCGTTTATTGTTGAACTAACTCTACGACCAGCAACAACACCTAACGAGTCTCCAGGTCCATTACCAGTGCCAATTCCAAAAGAAATACCTGTACCAAATCCGTCTTGTATTGTTGACTTGCTGTGTGCTTCAATTTGAACAAAAGGTTCTGGAACATCATTGCTAGATGTTCTTAATCTAAATGCTACTGTTCCTTCTGATTCATCTAATTGTACATAAAAAGGACCATCGGCAATTTCTGTATCTTCGATGGCAAATTCGTTTCTTCTTAATTTAAATCTTCCACCACCAACAACATCATAGTTGTTTGTATTAAAGTTTGCACCTAACCCTCCTATGATGTTACCTGTAACATCACCAGTTAGGTCACCAATTACATTACCTGTAATGTTTCCACCACTAAGGGTTAATCCTTGACCAAAGTTTGCAGTACCGGTTACTCTTAATTGATTACTAACATCTAAGTTTCCGATAACACTAGGATCGGTATTAGACCCAGCACCAGTTCCTGGATCAGGAACAGTTAATTTTGTAATTGCTGTAATTTGACCTGGACCAATAATATTAGAACCGCTTAATGATAAATTGCCTCCAAGTGTTGGAGATGTATCATTGTTTACAAGAAAGTTACCATTAATTCGTACGTTGCCTGCTGAAATTTCTGTTGTAATGTTACTACCACCAATAATACCAAATGTAGCGTTTGCGTTAGCGGCAGTGATTGTTCCAACACCATCTGTTTGAACATTTCTAAATGCAGGTGATTGAATATTTTTGTTGTCAATTACAATTACATCATTAACAACGGATACAGTCAAATAAGTTGGATCAGCAGATCTTATTTTTCTGAATTGTAAGTTTAATCCGTTCTTTCCAGCAAATACTTCTTCGCCGGTAGTTCCAACGTTAACACCGTCGTTAGTTTCTCCGCCTAGTGCCTCTAATTCAGTAAACTTTTGATTTACCTTTGTAAAGGCCGTACGTAGATCATCACCTGTGCCGTCGTTTACGTTTTGTCCTATGTTTATTACGTCTGCCATATCAGTTCCCTACACTTATTTACTGTCTACCGACAACTACTTCGATAACACCAACTTCATCTGAATCATAATTCATTAGTGATTTACCGATAATAGTTCCTAGTTTAGGTGATGAACTAGCCGCTGTTGCAACTCCGTCAATGCTACTTACGACTAACATATCTCCTTTGCTAATTTTACCTACGACCTTACAAGGAACCCTTCCCTGTAATGCCAAACTTACAACGTGATTATCAATTAATCCAGAGTTCATTAAATATGCTGGATCTGTTGATACAATACCTGCTACTTTTGTTGTTGCTTTACCTTTTGCTAATGTAACTTCTGTTTCTCCACCAAACATTAAAACTGTGCCTGGTTCGTAGTCCACATCCGCTCTATATTTTTCTGCCAAGTCAGCAAATCTTGCCGCTGTTGCAGTACCTTGGAATGTAACAGCATGAATTGTTGCAAATCTATTTGCATCATTGTTACTCCAAGTTGCTGTACCGCCTCCAGTAAATGCTCCAAAGGTTGTACTATCAACAGCAGATGTTAATGCAAGATCATTGTAAAGTTCAAATGTTACTGTTGTTAAACTTTTTAGATAATATGTATTACCATTTAGTTGCGTCATGCCACCAACATTTGAGAATGTAATTTGTGTTCCATTAGTAGCACCGTGAGCCGTTCCAGTTGTAATCACGCATGGACTAGCCTGTGTAGCACCAACAACGGTTAATATGTTAAATGTTTCTGACTTACCAATATCGTAGGTATTGTCTGCTGTTGAGTTTACAAATATTCCAGAACCAGGTGCAGTTTCACTTACACCCGAACTTGGTATTAATCCTCTAACACCTAAAGTATTTGTTAAAGCAGAACCTTCAGAAATACCACCTTTACGTACATATGTTCCATCCAGTGGATCACCAACCTGTGTTGCAGGAGTAACACTAATTGATACATTTTCTGAACCATCAAATGTAGCACTACCTGTCATACCTCCTGTAATGCTAATTGTTCTACCTGTTTCTAATCTTCTAGCCTTACCAATGAATACTGAATTTTCGTATGTGGTTGTTGTTGCTAAATTTCCTGTGCTTGTTACCGATGGTAAACCTGATACAGTAGTATCGCTTACAACTAAAACTGCTGAATCGTTAGCACCTTTAACAGTTAAATTAGTTGTTGTATCGGCTTCTTTAATTACAGTTCCAACAAACGTTTTACTATAAATGTCATTGTATCTATTTGATGAACTACCAATGTCACCTACTTCATTTGTTGCTGGTCTAAGTCCTGCACCTGTTTGTGCTGGAGTACCACCGTTGGTAACTAATGTACCTGTTAGTGTACCACCACTTACAGTAATACCACCGTTTGATTGTAAAACGTTTTCTGTTAGATAACTTTCAACGCTGGCATCAAAACTAATAATGCCTCTAACCTGTGCAGGTGTTAATGCCTGAACAGAGTTGTTACTAACATCTGGGTTTCCTAAAATACTGTTACCAGTTACAAAAGAAAGTTTGCTAATTGGAGTACCCAACGACTGATTTAATGATGTTGGTGTAGCCAACTCAACCCAACCGTTTGTAATATTAAATTGTGTATTATGGAAACTTGCTAAACCTAAATTCGCTTGTGTAATGCCAGTTGCGTTTGCTCTTGTTGTAGCGGCATTCATTGCCAATTTACTTTGTGCTATCGCCGCCGCCGCACTTACATCTGTATTTTTAACCGAGCCAGATGCTAACTGTACATTAATGCTGTTTGCCGTTCTTGTTATTCTAATGTCTGAACCAGTAAATGCCGGTTCACCAAATGTTGGACTACCTGGTGTTGTATCTGTGGTTGTATCTAGACCAACGTTTATCAATCCATTAATTGGATTACCAAAACCATCTGTGCTGTTAACACCATTGAACATTACCAAATCAGTATTGTTTGGATTTCCAGTAATTGTTACACCTTGTAATTCACCAAAAATATTTCTTACATCTACATAATCTTTTGTAACAGCATCAGTACCATCAACAGGTTCTCTTAGAGATTTAATTCTGTTACCATTCATATCAATAGCACCTGTATCAAGTGTGCTATCATTTAACATTGTAAATCCTTTTACATCGGTTCTAATAGATCCTGTAAAGTCTCCACGGAATACATTGTCGGTATAGTTTTTGTTTACACCGTCTGTTAAATTGGTACCGTTTTGAATGTTTGAAATAATATTATTACCAAGGTTCAGTGTACCTTGCATTTTGTTCCAAGGCTTGTCAACTGAATCCCAACCATCTCTTGCTAGTAATCCACCTTGTGTTGTAGATTTTTGAGCACCATTTGATGTAATGTCAGTAATTGAAGTACCATCTTCGTGTCTACCAACAATACTTGAGTTAAGATAAGTTACAATACTTGCTTCTGTTGGAACAGCATCATCTGACTTACCTTGCATTTTATCATCTGTTGAAAACTCATCAACAACTGTACCTTTTGTAAATCCTAAGCCGTCAACGTTTGTAAGTGAAATATTTGCATTAAGTTCAACTGATCCGTCACCCTGGTTAACACGGAAGAATCTACCAACTCTAAAGTTACCATCTTGGTCAGTACTTGCGTAGAATACTCTACCAGCACCTAATTCAACTGCTTCAGAAGCCTGATCAGATGAAAAGTCTGGTCTGCCTGCTGGAGGTCCAAACACATTGTTTGGATAGTTTGAGTTAATAAAGTTACCCCAACCAATGTTTAGGAAGTCGTGTCCTGTTGCTCTTAGTGTTGAAATCTGTGTTGTAACTTTAACAGTTTCGCCAGCGGTTCTATCAGGTGGTACAACTAAGTCAAATAATAACTCTTGGAAGTCAATATCACCACCTGGTTCTTTTGCTGTACGTCTATCAATTCCTAAAATTCTAAATACCTGTTGATTTCCTGTTGCGTACTGCATTGCAGAACTTGGAAGAACTCTTGGAGTATCAACTAAGTTTTGTACTTTTAATTTTTTACCAATTGTAATTTTAATTCTAGCACCATCAGGAACATCTGTACCAACACCAATTGCTAGTGCTTGACCTAAATTTAGTTTACATCTACCACCACCAAATACCTGTCCGCCACTTCCTGAATAACTAGGATTTCCTTTAGTAGTTGTATCTAATCCCGAAGTTAAGTTAGCATCGGTATATACTTCAAATGTTTTTGCACCTGTTACCTTACAGTAATAAACACCATCGGTATTAACCATACCGTTGCCGTCTAAACCAAATAATCTAATAACAGATCCATCTCGGTAATAGTGATTATCTTGTGTTGTTACAACCGCTGTGCTGGCAATACTAATACCTGTAATAATTTCAATATTTTCTTCAACTTCGTCAATTTCATAAACAGTACCGTCGTTATTTGTACTGAATGGTGTTAAGATAAATCTTGAATTAGCAATCGGCAAGTAATCGAAGTTTCTAATGTTTAAGAATACCTGTCCTGTTAATGCTTCACTACCGTCTGGGTTGTGAACAGTAACTTCAGTCGTACCATCTAGATCTGGTGAGCCTGTTTGATAAGCATTTAGTTGTTCATAAAATACTTGACCACTCTGAACGTTTTCGTTAGGGTTTGATCCTTCCGCCTGTAATGCTACACGACCATATGCGTTCGAACCGTTCAATGATCTAATCTGACCACCATTCCTTGCCCAATAGGCAATATCACAGTAGTAAGTAAACACAGAAACAGTTTCAACTAAACCTGCGTTAGTGGCAACTAGACCATAACCATCGGAGTTAACCTGTGTATAGTCGTTTGATGTCATCGACTTATTACCAGCAGTTTCAATTCTTATCTGTTCGCTTTGTGGAATGTTACCGGTAGGTAATGATCTAGCATTAACTTCAATTCTAGTATCGTTAGCAAGTGTTAATGTTGATTTGAATGTTGTAGGAGTATTTCCTAGACCATCATCCACTGCCGCTGTTGCACCAATAATTCTATAAGTTCTCTTTTCAAAAGCACCAGTACCTTGATATAAGAAAGTTGTTGGTAATTGTACAGGTCTTGTTAATCCAGTAAGTGTAATCGATGTACCAGTTGCAGGATTATCAACAACTGTACCATATTGTACACCTGCATTACCATCAACTAATTGACCACCACCGCCTTGACCAGCAAATACTGAAGCAACCTGAACGTAAGGTGATTTAGTTAAAATCTGTCCTTCAGGATCAAGTACCATATGGAAACCTTGACATCTTCTGTAAGTTGCGTTTCTTAAGATGGTTGAGTTATTAACCAAGAACATATCACAGTGTTGGTTCATAAGTTTCAACTCAATCACTGTGTTATTTGGAATATCATTTTGTAGTGTTGTTGAAAACGCTAGGTTAGGATCTGTAAACAGTTCACAGTCCGCTCTTGTGAAGTCGCTTACACCAGCAGGATCGAATGAAAAGTTTTTAATATAATATCTTGTACCTTGCCATTCAAAGTACATACCGTATTTTGGATAGTAAACAAGATTTTTTAATCTTACACTAGCATTACCTTGTGTGTTAATACCTGTGCTAGTATCTGCTTGTGAATATTGACTATCGTAGTGATTTCTAAATCTTGCCGCTTGAGGTGTACCAGTACCATCGTAACGTCTTGTGTCACCTCTTTCAAATTTTAAATTTTGTGCTCTTACTGGTGGTCTTACACCAAGAACTGGTTGAATAACAGTTCTACGTTGTTCGTCACCTTTAAGTGAAGTATTCTCAGGAATAACAATAGGTAATAGTTCTTCGTACACACCTGATTCAACAAAGATTGTAATTTCTGGTGCAGGAATATTTTGTTCTCTACCTTGTCCACCTACCTTAGCCGGTGCCGCACCTGTTCCACTAGTAATAACACTAGTAACAATATTCATTAATGATGTAACAGTTGCCGCCGCACCTGCTTCAACTGTTGCTGATGTATCGATGTATTGTTTAATACCAGAACTATTTGCTGTTGTTCCTACCAGTGTAGGCAATGATCCTAAACCATTTGATATTACACTAGCAAGGTCGTCCATTAATTCTTCAACATCAAATCTTGCTTGTGATTCTCCGTTGTTGTTAAGAGTAGTTTGGAAAGTCTTGAATACTGCTGTTTGCAAACTTGTCCAAGTTTGATTTAATAAAATATAATCAGTAACTAAATTTTTAGCAAAGTTTGATGCCGCAACCGTTTGTGCTTGTTGACCTGCTACCTGTGAAGTTGCACCATCCCAGTATAAAGAAGCATTATGTCTTGTTTTAGTATTACCACCATACTGTATGTCAAATACAATACCATCTAAAATAATTCCTAAGTCTCGTGAACACTTGGCTTCATCATATGTAAAGCCTGCCCATATACCAGTACCAGCGGCAACGTTTGCATTAATATATGCAATAGTTTCGTCGATAACAAATTCTTTGTTTGCATTGATTAATGCAACAGCATTTGGATTTACTCCAGCAGTTATAGAAGGATATACAGTATTTGTTAAAATATAATTTACAACTATATCTCTTGCTTTGTTAAGTGCCGCAACTGTTTCTGTTTGTTGTCCTGCAACTCTTGAAGTAGCACCATCCCAATAACTTAATGCCGCGTCTACAGTTTTAGAATTACCTACATAAGTTAAATCAAAACTTACAGCATCAATAATTAAACCAACATCTCTGTAACATTTATCTCTATCAAATGTAAATGATGTTGAAAATCCATCTGTATTATCACCGTCAGCAATTTCTCTTTCAATCCAAGCAAGAACTTCTTGTTGAATAAATGTTCTATTCTTTGTTAAAAGATTATTTGCAATTACGTTTGTTAAATCTTCTGTACCATCAGCCGCTTGGTTAATTGTGTATGGTCCAGGTTTCTTACCAGGAACTCTCCAATAAACTTCATGACTTGCTGGTAATAGTCCTTGTTCTTTTAAAGTGATGTCACCTTTTAAAATTCTTTCTGCATAAAAACAAGCCTCACGCACAGTTTTAAATGCATAAGAGTTACTTCTACCAATTACGTTTTGTGTAACACCTGCCGCCTTCATTTCTGCTTCTGATCTACCTTTTGTAGAAACGAAGATGTTATTTTCTGTTGTAAATGAGTTTTGGTCAACATACTCTTTTGTTGCGGCCTGTAAAGCAGGATCACCATACTGAGGTGTTTCAGATAGGAACAATGGTCCTGTCATATTTCCACCGACTAGTGGAACTTTTGTATCAGCATATTGTTTGTTAATAATTTCTGCAGGAAGTGTTGGAATTCTAGGATCGTTACCGTCTTTAAGTTGAATAACACCTGTTGCTGTATCACCGGCAGTGTTAATATAGTTTGCATCTGCATAACCTCTGTTAACAGCATCACCTGGCTTTTGTGGATCACCTAAGTTTTCAATTAAAAATGATTGTGCGTCTAAGTCGTTACCTAATTGTGGTGTACTATCTAAACGTAGTTCTGTTCCTGTATTAGAAATAAGAACTTTTGTTGGATCAGAAGTAAAATCAATACCAATACCAACACCTTCAAGTGTTCTTTCTACAATATTGGATCCTGCCGCATCGGAAGTATAAATTTTATTTCCTGTTAATGAACCTGGAGTGTTGTCTAATGATTCAAACGTTAATCCGCCACCTAAACCAATCGCGGCATAGATCTCCGTAAAGTTTTCATTAACTTTCTTAAAACCTTCACGAATACTATCGCCTGTAGCATCGTTACCCGTTGTACCTATATTAATAACCTTCTTAGCCATTATTAAACTCCAAAACTTTCACCGCAACCGCAGGATGATTTTGCATTAGGATTACTAATGCTCATATATGATCCAAAAACTTCTTCTTTATAGTCTATTGTAGTGCCCATCACGTACATTAAACCTACTCCATCAATAGCAAATTTGCCATTAGATAAATCAATAATTTCGTCATTGTCGCTAACTGTATCTACCGCATTCCATTGATACGTAAATCCAGCACATCCGCCACCCTTAACACTAAGTTTAACAAACGGCTTTGACTCCTTATCGAGGATCTTTTCCATGTGTTTTTTAGCAGAATCGGTAACAGTCACAATGCTCATGATAATATTTAGTCTTAATTTTATAATCCGAATGTAAATAGTGTTATGTTCATAAGAATTGATGTCACGCAAAAAGCCTACATACGCAAGAGCAAAAGCGGTATTACACACCCCTACATACGCAAAAAGCAAATAGCGGTGTTTAATTGTGATCAGTGTGGGAAAGAATTTAAGAGAGATAAAGGGAAAGTAGATCCCAGACGTCTTTCAAACAACTACTTCCACGTTTGTCCCAAATGCGACCCTAAAAGATTCGCACAAAAGAAGGGTGTTGAAAGACGTTTTATATGGGATACTCCAGCATCAAGTGATGTGGAGATTTCTAAGGTTTAATTACTTTTCCTTTTTCCAAAGTGTCCAAGCACCATAGGCAATCGCCGCGTATGCAAGAATACCTGCTAAAGGTTTAGCAATGAGTACAATAATACCTAGACCAATCAATGCCGCTCCATCCCAAGATGTACGTTCACCGATACGATCATTAATCCAGCCTTTTACTTTTGTTATCATTTTATTCTCCTTGTTTTTTAGTATATGTAATTACTCCACAAGCGAGTCTATCACCTGCGTTTCCGGTTTTGAGCGATTCTTCATCTCCGCCCTTGCCGAGATCGTCCTTATCCGAATGTATAACGATAGCACGACCAATTACACTCTGTTCGCCAACTAAATCCACTCTTTTAGCAATAATAGTGAAATCGGCTACGCCGTCTGTTCCCGCTACGACATTTCCTAAGTCACCAACGTGCCCATTATCCAAATCTCCGTGATCTACACCTTTTGGATTATAGTGAGCACCTGCTGAGTCGCAACCATCTGATAGATCACCAAATTCATGTATATGGAACCCGTGTTCGCCGGGTTTCAATCCACTAATTTTGCCTTTAATAAGAGTTGGTTGGCCAGGTCTTTGCATGAATAGTATCATGCCTTTAACTGTATCAGAGTGTTCAAGATTCGACACTGCAAAAACAGTTTCCTGTGATTCTGCTAATTTGTTAATATCTTCACACTGACATTTAGAAGCCTTTGTGCGAGGACACTTATCTGTTTTAAATAGTTCAAATAGTTTCATCAATACTATTTAACCATTTTGAATAGTCAAATAACGCCGCTGTTGATAAGTTCTTTGCTTTTGCTTCTACCATAATGTCTGCATAATCCCAGAAAGATAATGCCCATTCATTAACAGCATTGTTCCACATAAAGTCCGAATGTGCTCTTAGTTTTTGTTTCTTGTAACCTGTTTCTAATAGCATAGACATATCAGGTTTAACATTTGTAGGGAAATCTACAAGACAATCTTCACGTGATACAGAATAATGAATAACTGGACGCACACCACGCCACGAATCTACTATGCGACTAAATCTATCGTCGGTGGGTTGAATGTATTCTCCACTATTGACCCAGTGATGGTGTATGTCAAGAACGAGTGCGACGTGGTCGACAAGTTCGAGGCTTGCGTCGATGCCCCACGACATTTCGTCGTTTTCAATAGTAATACAGTTTCGTGCTTCTGGAGACAGTCTTGGAAGGACGTTGATGATACCGGCTGGACCTTGTCTACCGGCGATGTGGACATTACACTTGAAGTCCTGCCAATTTTTGCCATAACCCATCCACCGAATGACGTCGACATGATATTCAAACTCCTCTATACTTCTATTTACAATATCAGGGTTGTCAGATGCCAACACAGTAAACTGACCAGGATGCATAGACAACCGTACATCAAGTTCTCTTGCAACTTCGCCGACCCTTGCGAAATGCTGTTCGCAATACTTGACCACAGCAGGTAGTTTCCAGTAATAGCACCAAGTAGGCTCAGTGTATACAGGAAGGACATCACTGCCCAGTCTAACCATTCGTAATTCATTAGGTAATTCTCCTACGTATCTAATCAAGTTCTCAAACGACTTGATGTTGTGTACCATAATATCCCATAGACGTTCTTCTGCAACTTCTTTGGTTTGCCTATTAAGCCATTGCACCGTGGTGCTACGAGTGTTTAATGGTCGTTGAATTTCTTCTAGCAGTTTCTTTTTCTGCGTTTGATCTGGATGCATATATTTGCAGGCAAATCCTAATCTTTTATATTGAAAACTCATTTTTTAAAATATTCCAGGTATCTTTGTAGTCTTTTATATTATAACAAAAACCTAGGTCTTTGTCAATCAAAACCTTTTTCAATGGGTAGTCATTACCTTTAGGATCTGTTCTATCTCCAAAAAAATGCAGAATATCTTGTTTTGGATTGAAGTCTTTTATTATTTGACTTTTGTTATTTCCTAATGGTGCAATATCTATTCCAGTTTCACCACCTACTTTTGCTTCTAATTTAGGAAATAACTTATTAAATTCTTTTGCAATTTTAATTCTTTCATCTATTTTGATGTCCCATTTCACGTATAGTTTACGTTCACCCAGTGTAGCATTACGTCCTACGACACTAAAATTACACATACCAGGACGGTGCTCAAAGTGTAATCCTGTTCTTAAAACAAATTTACTTTCTGAAAGTTTTTCGCTTAACCATTCGTGTGCATCTTCTGGTAACTTCCAATCTGCTGTGTAGATATTTTTACCTTTTTCCCAAACATCACTACCACTACAATTATAAACACGTTCTACGTTTTCACAAATATGTGTTCCTAGTTGTTCTACTGTTTTAAGATAATCGCTACCTGTAACAAGATAAACATAATTTTCTTTAATGAAATTTTCGAACCATTTCTTAAAGTTTTTATTAATAGGTTGACGACTAGGAGTGAGAGTTCCGTCTACGTCAAATATGAATCTATACACAGTTGTATTACTGGTCGTATGTAAACCAACCTGTGATGATGTATTTGTATCCATCATATATCGGATTTCCTCTATGTGGGTGTGTCCATAATGCAGGAAATATTACAAGTTTACCTGCCACTGGGGTTGTCTTAATTCCTTGATAAAGAAATTCTGTAGTTCCGCCTTCTTTAATTGTGTTTAGATATAACATATAAACAGATACTCGGCTAGAACTTTCTAAACTTTCTGATTCTACGTGCCAGACATGATAACCTTCCTTTGGACCATTCTTCTGAACACTCATTCCTTTTGGTGTATGTTTTGCTACACCTTCTTTAAGAATTCCATACTTCTTTACATATTGATCAAAATATATTTTATTAACAGTTTCATAAAACTCTGTTACTAGATCAGGATCGTGGTATATCATATTGTAGTGTGGTGCCCAGTCATACACAACTCTAGAATCTGCATTGTGTCTAAGACTTTTACCTGATCCATCCACTTGATTAACTTTAGCCATTTGCTCGAATCTAGCAATAACCTTATCACAATATTCTTGACTAAATGCGTTAGGATATTCTTCGATGTATGTTTCTTGTTGCATTATTCGTCCCAGGTATACCAACCAGTGATGATGTATTTGTGACCTTCGTAAATTGGGTTACCTCTGTGTGGGTGTTGCCAAGTTGCTGGAAAGAAAACAAGTTTACCTGCAACAGGATTAGTTTTAACACCTTGATAAAGAAACTCTGTTTCTCCACCATTTAAAACTGTGTTTAGGTATAGCATATATACGACAACACGATTAGAACTCTTTAAACTCTCTTGTTCTACGTGCCAAATATGATAACCTTCTTTTGGATCAGTACGCTGAATGCTCATTCCTTTTGGTGTATGTTTTGCTACACTTTCTTTTAACACACCGTACTTTTCCATGTATGTAAGATAATGTTTGTGCATTGTTGAATAAAATTCTTCAACTAATTTTGGATCATGATAAAACATATCATAATGAGGTGCCCAGTCATAAACTGTTCGTGTGTCAGCATTTTTTCTAATGCTTTTTCCTCCACCTACACCGTTGTTCTTTGCCATTTCCTCAAATCTTGTAATAATTTTATTACAAAAATCTTTTGAAAATGCGTTTGAGTATTGTTCTATATAAGTTTCTTGTTGCATTGTTAGTTCCCTGGCGGGGTATTTAATGTGTTAAAACTTATGACCATGCGATTATCGACTGTGTTTAATTCAGTTCTATGTTCTAGCCAACTAGGAAAAAGATATAGTATTCCTTCTTTCGCTTGTAAAGTTCCTTCTTTAGCATTATACCCTGTTATTTTTTCGTTTACTTCACACATCTTGTAAGGCATAAGTGGATTAACAAATGTTAACCCAACTGCTTCTTCTGAACTGTGAGGATAGTATGCACCACTAAGCACACTTGCTTCGTGTCTGTGTGCGTGAAGATATGAATTAGAGTTCATAACACTTAACCAACTGTTTGATATTTGACAGGGTAATAACCCTACTTCGTTGGTATAAGCATCTAATGATTCTTGTATGGATTGTCTTAGTTTTTTAATTAATGGAATCTCTAAATCTAATAGATTTTTCTTTCCTGGATCATAACTGCTACCAGCATTTTTTGATAGCAAGGGGTGATCCTTAACTTCCATTAATCTTAATTCGTTATATAATAACTGCGTGTTTACTTTGGAATTTAAATCAAACTCCATTACCACAGTTGGAAATATTTGATGCACTATCATACTACTAATATACTATCTTTATCTCCAGTTGTCAACCACCCATTTATCATCAACCATGTTTGGATTAGGATCTCCATGAAAGACTGCTATGCAACAATCTGCAGGCGGTCTAGTATCATCTTCTTGCTTAACAAATTTCCTTGTTCCTTTGGTTCCGGGTAGTAATTGTTTATCTTTTCTAATTTCCCATTTATAACTTTTAATCCAATGATCAGGCCAATACGTTGCCGTTTTACCTGCTTTTGTCCATAACCAGTCTTGATCTCCAAAGTGTCCTGATATTACATGATTAGGATCCTTAATAAAATCTCTCCAAACTTGGTTTAGTTGTCCTTTTTCAAAACGTAAAACAGAACTGTTGTATTTTTCCCATTGTGGTTGCATTGCTCTTGTAAAGTCTCGAATAGCACACCATGAGTTATTAGCAAATGTCCATAGATGGTCAAAGTTGTTTGCAATAACAACATCTAAGTCCATATAAAGTATTGTACCTTCAATAGGAAGTTCACCGGAATAGATATAAGGCTTACACCACCACCCGGATAAGTTATCCGGCAATGGAAGAGTTTTAATTTCTGGATTTATATTAGTTGCGTCTTCGGTTAAACAAACAAAATCCCAATCAATCTTGCTATGTCTTTTACACATATTGTATAGATTATTAACAAACATAGCAGGATATTTTGATCCATGCTTAAGACATAGAATTGTTCTTTTTTGTTTTACTAACGTATTATTTTGACTTTGTTCTGCTAGATTATCTAATGCTCTTTGCGATTTTTCTGCTCGTCGTTGTAGTTTGATCTTTTTCCACTCCTCTTTGGAGTATTGACTTTTGTCTATCTTTGCCATTAACCTTAATCCTTACAAGCATTACTTATCTTAACAATTGAGTCGATAATTTTTTCAAAGTCTTCTAACTTTACCATATTAGGTCCGTCACTAGGTGCATTATCAGGATCAGGATGGACTTCCATAAAGAAATTTTCTATGCCCAACCCTGCACCTGCACGAGCCAACCCAGGAACATACCCACGATTACCGCCACTGCTAGTGCCCATACCTCCGGGTTTTTGAACGGAGTGCGTAAGGTCAAAAACAATGGGAACATTATAATTGTCAAGCATAAACTGAAGACCAGTGAAGTCAGTGACCAGAGTATTATATCCAAAACTAGTTCCCCTTTCTGTAATCCATACTTCTTTTGCACCTTCTGTTTTTGAAAGGATACCTGCTATATCCCATGGTGCTAAGAACTGGCCTTTTTTAATGTTTACTATTTTTCCTGTTTCGACTGCGGCACGAATTAAATCAGTCTGCCTACATAGAAACGCAGGAATTTGTAAAACGTCGATCAAGTTATCATAGCCTTGAATTGCTCCAACTTGATTTATTGTGTGTACATCTGTAAGAATTTTAAGTCCAGGAAGTTCTTCTTTCATGTCTTGAAAGTCAGACATTGTTGTTCCTAAACCTTGACCACGCACACCATTAATGCTTGTGCGATTTGCCTTGTCATAACTTGCTTTATAATAATAATCAATATTATATTTTCCACATACTCTTGCACAATGTTCTGCAATAGCAATGCTGTGTTCTAGAGTTTCATGCTGACAAGGACCTGCAATAATTCTCATTTTTTATTTCCTTTTTCTGCTAACTTGTTAGCAACCTTGCAAGGACTCCAGCCACAACTTGGGTCAAATTTCTTTTTACAAATTACACAAATCATAGACTAACTCCTACAACTCCCTGAGGATTATATGCTCCTGGAGGATTATATATCGGTAGAATACAATGCATTGCTACGTGATCGGGATACATTTCTCGTGCTACTCTCGATCCTTCTGTACAATTTTCGAAAACTCCTACCTTAATTGGTGTTGTATCATAGGCACTACCTAACCATACCCACACTATAAATTCAATCATAATTATCCTTCGTAGATTGCTGAATTGGCTCCATGCTCTGCACATTCAACTTTTACAACATAACAACGGTTATCTGTTTGTTCTCTGATCAGTTTGTCTGCAAAGTTAAATGCGTGTTCGGCAAATTTCTCTGCACCTACACCATCAAAGAATCTAATTTCTGCTAGATCTAGTTCTTGTAGTTCTCTAAATTTATCAATGTGTGGATCATTTATATCCAAACAAAGTTTGTGATCGAAACTATCTTCTAACCAAGCCTTCAAAGGTTTAAGTCCTCCAAAGTCTACTGCCCAGTTTTTGTTGTCCAGTTCATCACAACCAAACGTGAATGTAAATGCTAGACTGTAACCATGTAGCAGATGACAGTGTGAATGATCAGCATTTGGTTGACGGAACACTGCTGATAAGCCTATGTTGTGTCCGTAATGTTTTGTACTATAATGTTTTCCCATAATTAACTCCTATATATGGGCGGCAGAATTTTTTGTTCGGGTTGACGCCAAGACCGAAAATTTGTTAATATTACTAATAGTATATAACAAAATATTTAGGTTGTCAATATTAATCTGACTCACTTAACTTCTTTTTGAACTTCTTTAATACCTAGTTGACGTTCAACTACATTTTCTAAAAGATATATAATTTTGCAAACATCTTTTACTGAATTTTTACTAGAAGGATCTAAACCATTTTTAATAAGTGTTTCTACAATACCATAGATTATATCGTTTGTAATTTCAACACTTTTTTCTTTTGGTGTTTTTCTTTTAGTTGTTGGAAATTGAACTATTTGGCCTGTCATCATCCATCCTTGATCTTCCTTGAGCATCCTCAAGTTCCATTTCTTTAAGTTTTACAACCAAATCAAAAAACTTACTAAACATTTCATCAGGTGATGATTTATGCTTAATAATTACTTTTTCTGTTACTAATCTTTCGCTGAGTTCGTTAACTTTGCTATTTAGGTTATATACCGTTACTGACAGTACAATCACTAGTACTGCTAATGCACCCGATATAAAACTTTTAGTATTGTTCATCATATGTTATATTACTCCTATGTATATAATATAACATATTATTTGTTTTTGTCAATCAAATTCTGCAATGCTTTAAAATTATCAATGTAAAAATTGTCGTATTTTTCCCAATCTTCCGGTGGATTCCAATCGTCAGACTGAATTTGGATAAATTTTATATCAGGATACAGTTCGAACAGTTTGGCTGTTTGGTATATCCAATATGAAGGATCTGTTTGGGGTTTATTTGCTTCATTGTAGTTTGGTGTGCTTTTATAAATGTTGTTAAACAACTTGTTACTGCCGTATAAATCAAAACCAATCATAACAATATACTTTGGTTTCTTATAACAAGCAAGGTTTAATGCATGACCACCACTACCCCAATGTATTGTGTCATCGGGTCTTTTACGTCCTGTATAGGGTAGATCGGGTAACTTTCTTACGTTATTCCAAAAACTAAACTGTTTATACCAATCCTGTCTTGTGTAAACAGGGTTTTCATAGCCGGCATTTACGGCTTCCTGCACCATGCGTTTGTCTACACAAATTAATTCGTCCGGATGATAGTCGCGATGAATAGCATTGGTTCCTATTGTGTGTCCTAACCACTGCAATTCATACAAATCAAAGTCGCGACGACTTTCTCCATTGCCTATAACAATAACGTATTCCATATACGTATTTAATTACTTAGACTGCTGGCGAATTTCTTTTACTATATCTTTGATTATTTGAATGTCAGAAAGTACTTGCTGAACCCCACCTTCAGCACTTCTTATTTTGTCGCTCATTCTAGCAATAGTATGGATAGTCCAAAACCACCAAGTTATAGCAGTTGATATCATCATTACAAGTCCTATGGTTAATAGCACTCTATAATCAATGCCCATAAAGTAGCCTACTGATCCGATCAGCACAAAAACTAGAGGTAAAAGTTTTGCTAGAACATCCCACCAACGAACTTGCTCTTTTATGTCCTGTGGAATCTTCTTGGTAACTTTTAGGAATATTACATCATTCATCTTCATATTAATATTTATGAAAATGTTTTGACCTCAGATCTATGTATATTATTTTAATATTAGTTGTTAATATTGGAACCGATAAAACCAAACGGTGCCCACCAACCCGGTGCACCACCTTTAGTGCATACCCATCCAATTGGTGCATCTTTTTTAGGATTTGTGTTCCACACTATATCCCCTGTGGCCCACTTTTCAGAAGTAGGTGCTTTGTCTCCTACTGTGTGTATTCTATTTTGAAATTTAATGTTTCCTACCACTTCTAAACTTTCAACAGGGTTTTTAACACCAATACCTACTTTACCCCAAAGTTTATGAACTTGCGAATCATTGCCTTCTGTACCTATTGTAACATCACCTTTAAATGATACTTTAATACGACATTGATCGTCAGTAATTAATCTTAAATTTTTACTGTTGTACGTTCCTAGTTTTGCATCACCGTCTTCAGCGTCAATAATAAAATTGGTATCATTTTCAAAGTTAAAAATAGCAAATTGACCTGCAGGTTTATCTGTTCCTAAACTTAATCTATCTAAATTAGGATCATAAAATAAGTTTTCTGCTACCTGCAGTCTACCCTGTACAGTTAGATTTTTTAATTGTCCTACTTCACGTAAACTGCTTTTAACAACTCCTGGACCTAGTGTATCTCTTGATAATACATCTAAACCGTCGATCATAAATGACTTGTTGTGCGGGATATCAATAGGTTCAGTTGACCAAAATCTATCTGGATTATTTTTGTATATGAATTCTCTACCATACCCTTTATCTGCTGTCCATAGAAACCCTGTGCCGACATTGGATTTTCTTTTATTTTTGTGTGTGAATTCTATAAACTGACGTTCTGTTTTTTGATCAGCAATTAATTCTTTTGTAACCAGACTGTCGACTTCTAGTGTGCCTTTTATAATAACATTTTTATTAAAACTAGCATCACCTATAAACGAAACATCTCCAGACATTGTTTTTGTTTTAACAGTATCAACAACAATACAGTTGTCTAAGACTGTTAAACTAATATCAGATGCTTTGTCTAGTATTCCTTTAGAACTAAATTCTTGCAGTGGGCCGCCTTTAATCCATTCGCCTTTGAGTTCACCTGGTTTGATATCCAGTTGCTCTACACGAATGTTTTCGATTTTAGGTTGATCCCACGTTGCAACGGGCATTAAATCATTTCCTCAATTATACCTAAAACTTCTGCTATCACCAACAATACTCCTGCTATTGTAAGTGGCCAAAGGCTATACAACCAACCACCATAGATAATAAAACCACCCGCGGCAATTCTAATTTTACTTTTAATAAGACTAACGTAGAAGTGTCCTTTGCTAGTATCTTTCGGTTGGATATTCATTATTTCCTTTTTTCGATAACTTCGTCGATAAGACCATACTCTAAAGATTCTTGAGCAGTCATAAAATAATCACGTTCCATGTCCTTAACTAAATCATCATAGGTCTTACCTTTTGAATTATGTTTAACATAGATATCTGTTAATTCTTTTTTCACACGTTGAATTTCATTTGCATGAATTTGAATATCTGTTGCTTGTCCACTAAATCCACCGCTGGGTTGATGAATCATGTGTCTTGCGTGTTTAAGCATAAAACGATGTCCTGGTTCTCCTGACTGTGCTAATAGACTGCCCATTGAACAGGCTTGACCCATTACATAAGTGTATACAGGAGGTTTAATATATTGCATAGTATCATAGATAGCCATACCAGCGGTTACAACACCACCTGGTGAATTAATATAAAAGTGAATTGGCTTTTCGCCGCTTTGTGATTCTAAGAAAATTAATTGTGCGTTAATTGTGTGTGATACTTCATCATGCACAGCACCATTAAGAAAGATAATTCTTTCTTTATGCAAACGACTAAAAATGTCATATGCTCTTTCACCGTTTTGTGATTTTTCAACCACCATTGGTATCAATGTACTCATATTTTAATATACTCCTATTAATATTGTTTCTGGATTGATTCTGCCATTCATCTTAGTTGGTGTGGTAGTAACAGTTTCAAACCAATTTTCAAACTTTCTACGGGTGTTAAGACTTTTAACTTCTTGTAATTGTTCTACAGGTTTACGTAAAGTTTTCCAAACACTTTTTTCTTCGCTAAATCGATCAAGTGTTGTACCTTTAGCAGTTAACCCAGAACCATCTCTTGCTGTTCCCGTAGGGTCTTCTATACTTGTATAGTATACGCCCAGTTTACGATTTTTGCAATTAAAAACTACAAGACAATTTGCCGAAACGATCTTGTGAGGTTCAATTGAACTTATACCATATTTTTCATCTGTAATTTTGTATTTCAATTTTTTAATAACTTGTTCTGGAGCCTTTTTGCTCATTTTACGTGGTTTACGATTGGCTTTGGATTCTGCAATAATTCCATCACAAGCACTATCAACAGCAATATAAAAAGAATACAATGCTTTAATTTGTTTTGAACTAAAATGTGAATATCCTTCTTTTAGTTGAGCAACGTAATCCTTCTCCAATTCACTCATATTATCGGTTTTTGGAGGATTCATCAGATCTTCAAGTTCTTTTTTATGTGGCTCATAAAACAGTTTGATATTTCTTGCATGAGGTTGTTTGCAATTAACTTCTCTTAAACGTTTTAATACACTAATTGATTTGAAGTCAGTGATTTTATCTGCTAAGAAATCGTCCACCGCCTGCTCAATAAATTCAGACATCGCCGAAGTTGCATGAGCAATTCTTTCCTGAATTGTTGGAACGTATTTTTCAACTTTTTTATCTTCTTTATCGTCTTCCTGTGGTTCTTCTTCAACAGGAGAACTTGCTCTTTCTTCTATTTCAGTTAAAAATTTATTAATATAATATGATGTTGGTTTAGGAGTTCCTGTTGTACCTGCAAGACTTTCCCAATGTTTGTTCCATTCAAGATGTTCATCAGGCATTCCTCTCATTCTTAATCTACAAATGCTACCTAGGGTGCTGTGAAATCTACTATCAGGAATCTTTTTAAATATGTCTATTGTGTTATTCCAACTCTCATCAGTAGCAATATATTCAAGAACCCATTTCTTATAATCTGCACTGTTGTGACTTAAACGATAATATTCGTATGCAGATTGCTTGGCTCTATGAAATTGTTCACCTGACCATGTTTGACTATCAGTAAAGTCAGGCTCACTAGAATTCTTAGTTTTGCTTACTATTTGTTTACGAGGTTTCATCTAATTCAGTTTCCCTTTGTTCTATTAACAAGTATATATATGTTTAAACAAAAAATCAACCCCATCGAATGTGGTTTTTTCGTCAAATAGGTAAACTTAATTTAAGATTGAAAATCAAATTTGTTGCCCCATTCCTTATATATTACTACAAAATCTTTATAAGAGCAACCGAAAACTTTTTGTTGTTTGTTCATATCAATACGCGGAAACGTGTATTTTAACCAAGTCCAGAACTGTATTTCATCTTTTTCTGTGGTATGATCATAGGATACAACAATGTATCTTCGATCAATAGTGCCGTCGTGTAAACTTCTACCAGATTTGGTTTTAATATTAAACTTCATAACTGTATTTATTTAAGTACGTGTGCGAGGACCAGCCGGTGAAAAACTTGTACCAGCGTTAAGTAAGCAGGATTGCCCATTTCCTAGATCAGCAATAAAACTATAATTCCAATCCTTTGGATTAAGATAAATTGTTATTTTTACTGGAATTTCTTGATTTGCAGGAGTAAGTATGCTTCCATTCATTTCCGCAAAAGGTACTTCACCATATTTTAAAGGCATTGCTAAGATATTTTCTGTATCTCCACAAAAGATCATCTGCGGAAGAATTGCAATTTCAGGTGATTGTTCTGTTTCGGGATTACTTTCTGCAATCGCTGAGTTAATCCCAGATACTGTAAAAAAGAATCCTAAGAACAGTGATGCTATTAGGTTTTTCATAAAAGTATTTACCTATTAAGTTGGTAATCTCTCTTGTGTGCTTTTATCAAATCTGGGATGTCTGCAGGATAAAATTTACCCTCGATTATTCTCATTACAATATCACAGCCATGGCTACTTCTAATATATACTCGACCGCCATCTATCATTTTGTTACCTATAACTTTATAATCATGATGTGACTGACTATAATAGCACTTACCATCTACTTCAATCATGCCAAACTCAAGCGTCTCTACAATGTCAGCATTTGTGATCATCATATGATCTCTAACACTATCATAATACAGGCCAAAGTAACAGTTACCAAAAGTTGGGTGGGGTGTCGATCTATAATATACGTCAACAGGCACATCACTAGCAGACAAATCTGTAGTGCAAACATATTTTACCTCTACTCCGTCTTTTTCTGTGTAGTGTGCTGTTACTTTTTCTACATCAAAAAGCGGTTCATGTTGGATATTCACCAGGGTTCCTTTTGCTTGTTTTATCGTTTTTACGAGAAAGACAACTGTCGCATACAAAAATATTTAAAGTGCTTCCATTTAGTGGATCAAAGAATGTTGAACCATAATGACCATACGTTAAGAAATGTAAACCTCCCAACGGTTGTAGGTCATCAATTTTTTCTAAAGATATATCACAAACAATACAATTATAAGTCATTTACCTAATCCCATAAGTTTTCGTAGTACTTGCCGAAGAGTCTGAATCCATTGCTCATTCTTTCTTGGTGTTTCTTTCTACCTTCGTCGTCTGTCCATTCAAAACGTCCGCCTAATATTCCGCCGCCTTCGCCTTCAATATATGGACCGTAATAATCTTCTTCCCAGTGATCACGATTCTTTTGTTCAAACGCCCAAATCATTTCATCCATTACCCAATCCCAACGTACAAAAAAGTTTTCGTCCGTTGTGCCGTCTTTGTTATATGCGTCAATTTCTTTTTTAGATGGACGGAGTTCACGTGGCACATCTTCCCAATCAACATTAGGAGCACCGTGTTTAGTTTCCTTTAACTGCTTGAGCATGGGCAAGATAATAGGAGCAAGGGTATGATCCATGCTCCAGGTATCCCAACGATCAATCTTCACACTAACTTTTTGTGTACGTCTATCAAACCAAATCCAGTTGAATACATTGTATACACTTTGTATACCATCGTCGATTGCTTCTAGTACATGATCTTCATAATCTTGATTGTCTGGCCAATCTACATACCCATACTTTTTATTCATATGGTTCTTGTGTATGTTGCAGATTAGTCTTCCAGGATAGTTTGAAATTTTAACTTTCATAACTCCACTCCTTAATAGGTTCAAAACTTTCCGCAGGATCCATCATGTCAAACTTGCGAGGATAGTGCTTCAATAGGCTACTTGCCTGCTTACGAACTTCACTGGGTACTCGTGGATACTTCTTAGGATCTCGCAAGTCCATTAGGAATCGTTCTACATTCATAACTGCATTGGTTCTTTCAAATGGTAGTGTCATATTCCTTCTCCACGTCTTCCAAAAAGTATTTGATGTATTCAAAGGCTTCTTCAGCCTCAGCCTGCGTGATATCTTTGTAGTTCTCTAAAACGGTTTCAACCGTCCAACTCTTAAGTTCATTATACGTCCAATCTTTCGTGCTGTCAATACTCAACCATAAACTGAGAACTTCATCTTCCTTACATTTAGCATCACTCACACTCCAAAACGTATACCAAGTGCTGTTACTCCAGCGGCTATAACTCATCGTGAAATCTCCATGCGTCACAGGTAGGACATCCTGGTTCATATTCCGAACATCTCGGACCAAACAACTTACGAGTATAAATCCAACTAATGATTCTGTCAAGCATCAGAAGTCATCCTTTAGAACACGTTGCTTTTGTGATAAGCCTGAAATGATCTGATACTGCTCCCATGCCTTCTGTTGTGCTGGATTCATTTCTTCAGGAGTTATAACACAATCTAACCAGTAGTAAGGCAAGCGAGCAGGATGAGAACCAAACCGTCGTGGCTGATGAATTTTACCACCGTCATACAGTTGTTTGACTACATTGCGATAAACTTCTTCACCTTCGGTGTTACCTGCCCATTCGGGATTGCTTAATCCACCATGGTTATAACCATCCCAGATATTACGCCAATGATTGTCATTGTGTGGATCCATATCTGTTCGTGCAATAATGCACAAAACGTCTTCATACAGTACTCGTGCTTCTACAACGTCACGTACACATCTGCTTAGGCTTAGTCCAACTTTCATCTTCGTTCTCACTATAATAAACATTTCTAATACCAAAACTTGCGATTGCTTTGGTACACCCCTTGCAAGGCTTTGCTAGACCATAAATCCACTTCTTGGATTTGTAATCTGGTCTTTTCACCCTAACAACATACAGATCACATTTTGCTAACTGTTCAGTATCTATTAACTTCAATGCATTCTTAATTGCATCCATTTCTGCATGAAGGAAAACCTGTCCTTCTTTGTATCCTTCGCCGTTCATTAATGGATGTGTCTTATAACTATTAACTCCTGTTGCTATAACATACTTCTTGTATACAACAGCACTGGCAAGTTTAAACCTACCTTGAACACCTTCGTTTGCTATTGCTAGTCTACGAAGGTATTCAAACATACGATTGGTGCGGACACCCGGACTCGAACCGGGACGGGATAACCCGACAGATTTTAAGTCTGTTGTGTCTACCAATTCCACCATGCCCGCATTTTTCATCGTATTTCTCAATCATGGTACCAGGACCCGGATTCGAACCGAGATTAGCCAATTATCTGTTGCTACGGAGTATAAACCCGCTGTTTTACCGTTAAACTATCCTGGCGATGTATTTGTGATTGCTCCTCTATGGAATGCCTTACTGTCTTTACAGTGTACTACCGAATGGAGTATGTGTCAACTGTTTTGTATGTAATTGTAGACTTTTTTGAGTAACTTTTTTATAACTGGATGTTGTGTATCGAATCCCCAGGTAGCCATATATCCTAGCAAATTTGGAGACAACAAATAACCCATTTCATCTCTAAACCCTGCTGTTTTATTTGCCATTTTTAACAATTCTAATGCACCATCTTTATCTGCTTTACGAATAAGTTCGCTTGAAATGTTTTTTGCAAATGCTTCGATTTCGTCATCATTACCCAAATATTCTCTTGCACGTTTTACATCAGGTTCTTTAGATTTAGTTCTGTATAAACGTTGCTTTACAAAATCTCTAGAACGATATTGTCGCATATGAATCATCTCGTGTTCAAGTGCATCTAATATTCTATCATTAATATTGTTTATTCCGTCAGGAGTAAACTCTAAAGTTTTATCTTTGTGTGAAAATACTAGATCTATTGTAAAAGGATCAAGTTCGTCTTCGTCATCAAACGGATCATATGATGCATTAAGATTCATATCACCGGAATCAACAGTTTTGCTTTTTAAAACATTAACTTCGGCAACACCGTAACCTTTTAAAGTTTGATGTAGTTTTTTTGCTATGTTTTTTGGCTCTAGAGGTTGATCCCCAGATTCTAAATATATTAGAAAAGGTTTTAATGCATTTTGTAATTCTTCTCGATTTACAGGAGTTGACAACTCATCAAGCAACATTACTTTGTACCTTTTGCTGGTGTATCCGTTTTTGTTTGAGATTTAATTACTCCAACTGTTGCACCTTTAGCCTGCATACGTTGGAATTCTTCTTTTCTTTTTCTTTGTTCTTCTTTTTTGTCAAACTGTCTTTTAGATAATTCAGAAACTTTTTTATCCCATTCTGTGTACAAGTTAAAACCTTCAGGAACACCATCTTTAATTTTAGATTTCTCAACAGGCTTATAACCAATAACGTGTTCGGTACTAAATTTTGTACCCATTGGATCAACTTTTTTCTTTTCTTTTCTTGAATTATCTGGAACAAGTTCCATAGAATATTCTGTTGTTCTAAATGCCGCCGGAGCAGTAATAAGTTGATTAATAGTTTCTTTATCTTTAGCAGAACAAGAGCCGGTCTCTTCAGGACATTTATCGGGACTACCCTGTGAAAAACCGTTCATGGAAACTAATTCGTCCCATTGAAAACCACATTTTTTACATTCAAAACTTCTTATTGGCATCTATTACTCCTTGTACTCGTATTTAAGTACTACACAAGGTCATATTCAAAGTTTTGGCAATCATAGTGTTTAGCAACAAATCTAGCACCATTGCTCAAATGAAATTTTCTTGCCATCTCTGTTAATGGAGATAGCGTAACAAACCTGTTTACGGGTCTGTTTTCTTTTATAAACTGAGCAGATTGATTGACTATTGTCCGACCAGCACCCTTTGAATAACTCCATACAGTATAAAATACAGCAATATCACCGTGCTGTCCGTCTTGACAGGCTTGTTGTGCAAATAGTTCTAAATCATGTTCGTTTGTTGGAACTTCAATAGTATATGCAACACAGATAACCGCATCTATATTGCTTGAAAAATCGTTTTCTAAAACAAAAATTTCTCGACCTTTGCCAACACGATCTTCAAATGGAATATGGGGCCGAACAGGATCATTTACAATCAAATGTTCTTCACCGTTTAAAATATTTCTTAACATTTAATCTTAATCCTTTTTGCGTAAAGTATAACTGCCGTTGTGATTATCTTCCCAACAGAGTGTGTCTCCTTGTTTCCAGTTAAGTTCTTCTAACATTTCATCTGGTAAAGGTAAAATCAAATTATCTGGGTCTTCAGGATCTGTTTCAACCCTTACAGTATATTTTTTGTTCATGTTAACTCCTACAGAATGTGATCGGCTATTCCGAGTTCAACCAATTGTTTTGCAGTGTAGTACTGATCCGATGGTTGATTTATAAATTTTTTGCGTGTTTCATTTATGGTCATGCCAGTTGCTTCACGTAGAATCTGAAGTTCACGCATTTCACAGTTTTGATTTTCTTTCATCTGTGCTTTTATATCGTGCATTTTATCTTCCATTGAAGTAGAAAACTGATGACACATAACACCTGTGTTCTTACCAACGTATCTTTGACCTTGTTTACCGCTGGCAAAAATTAAAAATGCCGCACTCATAACAGCACCAAGACCTATTGTTGAAACTGGATGATAACTGTTTTTCATTACATCAATTAAACCAAATGCTTCGTATAAATCTCCGCCGGTTGAATTTACGTAAAGTTTGAGTGTACGTTTTGGCTTTTTGCTAATATTTGCACTCAAAATCCACTTGATTGCTAATGCAATATTTTCTTCACAAATTTCTCCTGACAAATAATGGATATCATTGTCCAAGAGATTTTTGTCTACTTGATCTAGTGCTGTATAATTGTCATAATTTGTTGGCATTTTTACACTCTAATTATATACCCATATTTAGCATACGCCTAGCATATCCAGTCCAAGCACGGCCCCCATCCCGCCTGCTTAGTGAATTGGCTCATTGATCACGGAGTCTCCTATCAGAACTACGCTCACGGCTCCCCAATTCTTACCTAATTTGCAGTACATTCTTGCACTGCGATTTGGCCTGCCCGGAGGGACTTGAACCCCCGACCTACGGTTTAGAAGACCGTTGTTCTATCCAACTGAACTACGGGCAGATTCTTTACTATTGTAGCATCAAACTCCCGTCATGTGTTTGTTCTTTTGCCGCAATAATGTCAAATAATTGATCCTGAAAGGCTTCCATTTCTTCTTCAGAAATCCATTCATTATCTAATTCATTGTTAAGTACAGCAACCACTCGATTTACGTCACTTTCACGCAATTTTAATGGATGATTCATTTGTTTTGGTTTTACATACTTGATGCCCATCAAATGTACTCCACTCGTCCTAATCCCTTGAAATGCCAAACTTCTGTGCGATCTTCGTCACAAACAATGTGGCATCGTGTACGCAAAACCTTACCATAGCGATAACCCTGATCAATACCAGAAACGGGTGTTGTTACCCAAATCTTGTGTGGGTATTCTGCCACAGGAAATTCTAAATTATTATCGTTGTTCAGCGAAAATTCAAACAGGTTGCCCGTTTCCTTTTCATGGAAACGTCCTAAAATTGAACCATCACCAACATCTTTGTAAGTTGAACGATCTGCGAATGCCACTTTGAAACCCCTCTAAAGTGTGTCCTAATTCCTAACTATGTATATAGTATAGCACCGATCGACCCATGTGTCAACATAAATATAGTCATAAAAGGAGAAAAAGTTATGCCAATTGTAGATGGAGTATTAATGTGTGTTTGCGGACATCCTGCTCATATTGTTAATGGTGTTCACCAAAAATGTGGTGCAACTGTTTCTAATGCTGGTCCAAACGGAGAGGACATGACTTGTGAATGTTCAAAGTGTGACACAGATGGAGAAATTGTTGTTACAAACTTAGAAGCACAAGAACCTGCTGGTGACGATCAAACAGCGGACAACCCAAATTCATAATTTCAAAAAAAATGGTGTACTTCGGTACACCATTTCCTAATCATTTAACTACGTCTTTGTATTTTGATACCTTGTTTAAAGGAAATGTTTCCTCTAATATTAACTACCGGTGCGGTAGATGGATGTGGAGTTGAAACACTAAAAGGTGCTAGATATAATACCCTTGTATCAGATGCTGAATTTTGAACCTTATTTGTATCACTCCAACCAAGACTTTCTGCTGATGCATCTTCTGTGCCTACATAAAATTCATTTTCGTCAACTGCTTGAACATTAGTTTTAATCCAGTTACGTAACTCAGTATATGTCCAACCTCTATTGTACTGCATGATGGTTGCTAAGAATCCACAAGCAACAGGGCAAGCCGCTGACGTTCCGCTAAAGCGTGTATCACGACAAGAATACTGTACGCTTAATCCAGGATAGGTGTTATCATAACGTGCAACGTCAGTTCCATATGTATCTACCGTAGCCGCAAGTGTACCATCTGCTGGTGCATAAATGTCAATAGCATTCCCCATATTAGAATAATTTACTTTGCGTTCTCTGTTGCCGGATGCAAAAGCATCATCCATTGCACCAACACTGATTGCAGGAAATTCTATATCGTCTCCTTGAAAACTTTGACTGTCACTTTTACCTATGTGATTAGGAAATCCTCTTCTGTTTGTGGTACCATAAACATAATAACCAAAACTATAAAATGTGTTTAATGGATCGTATAATCCGTACGTATTGTTTAATGCAATTCTATTGTCATAGTTTGGATGATCTGGATTGACCATTTGCTGACCACTGTTACCAGCCGCCGCAATAAAAATTACGCCACTGTCTACAAGTTCTCCTCCAGCCTGTGTCATAGAATTATCAGGAAACTCTGAACTCCATCGTCCGGCGTCGCCGTCAGTACCCATGTACTTAATAAACTCTGGTTCATCACTTGATCCAGGATAAGAAACAGGACCACTATCTCTAAAATAATAGTGTGTTCCGGACTTGGTTGCACGGTAACCCCAACTATTACTCATTAGTGTTGGATTCTTTGTTCCATACGTTGCATTTATTGGTTTGTTTTCGTGAAATAGTTTTACAATATCAAATCCTTGTTCAATTGAACCAGCATTGCTATTACCGTATAAATTAATGTGCCATTTGTTGCAGTTGTATGCCCAACCGTGTGTACGTCCAAAAATTAAACTTGCACATTGGGTTCCGTGTGTAGCGGATGCACTTGTAGGATATGTTGAGTTTGAACCATGAACCCTATCTCTAGTATAGTTCGAACTAACTGAAACTGTACCAATGCTACTAAACTGTGCTGACCTTTGAGAAGCGTTGCCCCACCAAATTCTTGCCCAACTTTCAACAGGAACAGTTGTACCATCCCAACGTGTAGTTAATCTACCAGCATCTGCTTCAAACCAAGCAGGGTCAATATAGTATGGCCCATCTAGTATAACATCAAGCAGATCACAATAACCATTGCCGGGTAAAACGTTACCACCTACATAATCTGCAGGATTAACAGCATTTGTAACACCTGTGTTAATAAATTCTACGTGTCCGAACCATGTGCCATTGTCTGCAACAATAACATCAACATCTTCTCCAGCACCCTTTTGTGTTATGGTATCTGATATCGCTGTGGATGTACTTGTGCTTGTAGCAATCCAGTTGTTTCTTTGTTGACCCATTCTTAGCAACTGATTAGAAGCGTGATTTAGATCAGCGGAACCACTGCCAAATGATCCTAATATAGCACCTTCATCGGCCCAGAACTGATAGTTCTTTACAGGATTAGCATATCTTTCATATGGATCTCCAGTAACATCCATGCGTAAATCATCTTCGGTTGCATTAAAAATTTCTGGATATTTTTCAGGAGTAAGTTGTATGTATTTTATTCTTGAATCAGATTTAAGAGTTTCTGCTTCTTCATCTGTAAGTAAAAATTCTCCACGAACAGGACTGTGTGCAAAATAATTTGTGTTCTCGACAGGTCTCGATGGAATGGTATCTGTTCCTTCACCGTCTTTAACTATGATGCTGTATATTTTGTCGAATTGATCTTCTGTGTAAGTACTTAATTCGTAATACTTTTTTTCAGACATTATAAACTACCTCTAGTGTAAGTCAACCCAAGAACCGTTTGCATAGCCTTGAAACTTATTAGTAGTGGTGTTGTAAATTACGTCTCCGTTTTCTGGTGTTAACCCGTTTCTTTCTCCTGAACTAAATGAAGCCATCTTAATTGGCGAAGATGTAATTACTACCCTAGTTCCTGCTGTTAATTCTAATGCTGTGCTACTTTCAATTTCTGGTGTTCCTGCACCCGATGTTATAACATCACCTTGTAATGTTATGTCTGATTGAAATGTTACGTTATTTGTAAATGATAAAGGTTGTCCATTAACTGTGCTTAATGAATTTCCATCAACACGAATTGTATCTAATATTAATCTACCTGTTCCATCAGGAACGATATTAATGTCACCATTATTAATTGAAACAATGCTATTATTGTTTACGTCTAAGTTTCCTGCGAGAATAGGACTAGCGTCTGTGCTATCCCAACTTAAATTAATATTTTGAATATAATCAGTCATTGTTTATCCTATGCCTCGTAATATGGAACTTTGTAGTTTGTTCCGTTAATACTTATTGTTATGTAACCAACCGGTCTAGTTGGTAAGAAATCTGCTGAACCTGTATCAGCACCGACACCAGTACCTGTTGTCATTCCTGTTAGTTTTACCTGCCCTTGCAATATATTATCTAGTGCATTAACCATCACAGATGAATCATCAGCAAATACTGAACCTGTAACATCACCTGTGTGATAACCTGATGTGTTACCTGTAACCGGACCAACAAAACTTGTAGCGGTAATTGTTCCACCGTTAGTAATATTGTTTGATCCTAGATCGATTGCACCACTCATTGTTCCGCCAGCAAGTGCAAGTGCATCTGTAATTCCGTATCCTAAAAGTGTTGTTGGTGTACCTGTTAATGAACCAAATGCAAAGTCCTGTGTAAAACTGTTTGTAATTGTGATGTTACCGTCGGCATCACTTGCTGTGGTAATATTTGTACCACCGATAAATTTAATGTTAGTGCTAACATCAACCGCTCTCATTGTGCTGTCATCAGCACCGATGTTAAACACGTTAAGATTTTTAACACTGGCATTAGTAAAATCAACTATTGAATTAAAACTAGTAGTACCATTAGCACCTATTGTAATTTCTTCTGAATTAATAAGCAGTGCAGGACCATTAATTGTAACAGGACCTCCAAAAATATCTAAATCTGAATAAGTTCCTCCAGGAGTAACCGGAGTACCTTCAAGTTTTAATCCACCGGTACCTTCAATTGCCATTGGTTGTGCAGATTTAATGTTTAAGTTGCTTGAACTTGTAATACTTAATGCCGCATTATTAATAGGACCAAAAAATGTATCAGCACTAACCCCAAAACTATCAATAGTTGCAATCGGACTTCCTACAGGTCCTACTTGAATTCCTATATCGAATTGTCCATTGCCTGCACTAAAAATACCTGTTGTTGTTGAATTGTTTACAACATCGCCAACTATTTTTCCGCCATTGCCGTCAACAAGCATTGTTGAATCGTTTGCAAATACACTACCTTTAACATCACCTGTATGTACACCTGATGTGTTACCTGTAATTGTTCCTGTTACATTACCAACTAAATTACCATTGAATGATGTTGCTGTGATTGATCCAGCGTTTGTAATATTCTGTCCGTTAAAATTAATTGCCGCGGTAGGTTGTGAATTTCCATCTAATCTTAGATATTGATCATCCAGTGCTGAATCAGAAACTGTTGCTGTAATTGTTACATCACTGCTACCATCGTATGCAACGGTACCTGATAATTCTCCACCTAGTGTAATATTTCTTGACGCTTGTGAAATTGTTAGGTTGCCGTCATCGGCGTCTACTGCTGTTGAAATACCATTGCCGCCAATAAATTTTACAATGTTATCACTAGGTACCGGAACTGCTGTACTATCATCAGCCGCAATTTGCCAGTAATAATTTCCACTGCCCGAACCACCACCAACTGCTGGACGTACAAATCTTAAATTGCCTGCTCCATCGGTGATTAAAATTTCGTTTGGTCCGCCATCTGTTTTAGGAAAGTTAAGTCCGTTAATTTTAACATTACCAGACCCGTTTGCTTGAATAATTACATCACCGTTAGAAGCGTTAGTGCGGATATCTACTTCTGCACCCTGAATCTTTTTACCATTAACATCAATATCCTGTGTTAATGCACTAATAGTATTACCGTTATAATTGGTTATGTAATTGTCAGCCATAGTATAAAATCGCTCCTTTAACTATGTTATTTAGTAATTTTTGATTGTAGTTACTGCACCACTTTTATAGCCGCTTGTTGATGCTGACTATGTGATAAAGGTTCAAAAACACGATTATTTTCAGAAATCCATTCAAAGATTGCTTTATATTCGTGTTCAGGCCAAGTGTCATAACCCTTGCGTTTAAAATGGTATAACTCATCAAATACTATAATAGTTCCAGGAATAATATATTCGTTTAGTGTAGTTAACACAAATTTAGCACTGCTATAAAGATCGCTATCCACGTGCAAAAACTTTATAGGATTAACCTGTGGATTCTTTTCTAACCACGGGTTTAAAGAAGCATCAAAAAAACCTTTAATCAACTCTACATTATCACGCACCTTAGGTAGTTTTCTAGCAAACATACCTTTTTTGTGATGTATTGGTACTTCACCTACAATTTCTCTTTCGTATACTGCCCAGTCCTCTGGTAGTCCTTCGAAACTATCAAAACCATATACCTTAAGCGTTGGTACCAAGTCGGCTATGTAATTTGTTGTGTGTGCTCTCCACACACCAAACTCTAATACACTACCATTAACAGATGCTTTTGACATAGCATATTTTAAATGCTCAAATCTGTGAAATCTTTTACCTTCGGTTGATACAATAGGATAAGACTTTATAAAATGTTCAATTGAATAATTGTGTTTATCTACTAACATACCAATATTTAGTACCCAAAAGAAAAGCCGCGAACCCTTTCGAATCCGCGGCTTTAAGATACCTTAGTATAATTTATACTATTACATCATTCCCATACCTGGGTCCATTTGCTTATTACTTTCATCTTTGATTTCAGTAATAGAACATTCTGTTGTTAACAACAGACCTGCAATGCTTGATGCATTAATTAGAGCAGTTTTAGTAACCTTTGTAGGATCAATAATACCTAGTTCTAACATATCACCATATGTGCCAGTTGATGCATCGTATCCGTAATTAACATCACCTTCTAAGATTTTGTTAACAACAACATCTGAACTGTCACCTGCGTTTGCAGTAATTTGTCTAACAGGAGATTCAACAGCATCAAGAACAATTTTAATACCTGCATCTTGATCTGCATTTGAACCTGTTAAGTCCTTAATGGCTTGTTTTGCACGAAGGAATGCTACACCACCGCCTGCAACGATACCGTCATCAACGGCCGCCCTTGTGGCATGAAGTGCATCATCAAAACGATCTTTACGTTCTTTAACTTCAACTTCTGTTGCTCCACCAACTTTGATTACAGCAACACCGCCTGATAGTTTAGCAAGTCTTTCTTGCAGTTTTTCTCTATCATAGCCTGATGTAGTTTCTTCAAGTGCAACTTTAATTTGATCAATACGTGATTGAATGTTTTTAACATCACCAGCACCATCAATTAATGTTGTGTTTTCTTTTGAAACTTGAACACGTTTTGCACGACCTAGATGTTCAACAGTTGCTTTATCTAATGTTAAACCAACTTCTTCTGCAATTACTTGACCACCGACCAAAGCGGCAATATCATGTAACATTGCTTTACGTCTGTCACCAAAAGCAGGTGCCTTAACAGCACAAGTTTTAATAACTCCACGCATATTGTTTACAACCAAGGTTGCTAGTGCTTCACCTTCGATGTCTTCCGCAATAATCAAAAGTGGTTTACCTGATTTTGCTACTTGTTCTAAAATAGGTAAGAGTTCTTGGATATTTCCAATTTTCTTATCTGTTGTTAAAATGTAGGGTTCATCAAGTTCAACTAATTGTTTTTCTGCATTAGTTACAAAGTATGGTGAAGTGTATCCTCGATCAAATTGCATACCTTCCACAACTTCTAACTCATCTTTAAGACCTCTGCCGTCTTCAACAGTAATAACACCGTCTTTACCAACTTTAGCCATTGCATCAGCAATCATTGTACCAATTTCAATTTCTGAGTTAGCAGAAATACAGCCAACCTGTTCAATTTCTTTTTGTGTACTACATGGTTTTGAAATTTTTGATAGTTCATCAACAATAGCAGAAGTTGCCTTATCGATACCACGTTTTAAATCCATTGGATTCATTCCAGCGGTAACATACTTCATACCTTCTTTTACAATTGATTGTGCAAGAACAGTAGCAGTTGTAGTACCATCACCTGCGTCATCGGCAGTTCTTGATGCTACTTCTTTTACCATTTGGGCACCCATGTTTTCTAATTGATCTTTTAAAACGATCTCTTTAGCAACTGTTACACCGTCTTTGGTAATGTGTGGTGCACCAAAAGGCTTTTGAATTACTACGTTTCTTCCTTTTGGACCTAGTGTTGTTCTTACAGCGTTTGCAAGTACATCAACACCTCTTACTAGTTTGGATCTACTATCTAGACCAAATTTTACGTCTTTTGCATTCATATATTTTTCTCCTTATTCAACAATGGCCATAACATCGTCTTCTTTTAGAATAACGTGTTCTTCGCCATTTAATTTAACTTCGGTGCCTGCAAACTGTCCGTACATCACAGTGTCACCTTCTTTTACGGTTAACGGAATAACCTTTCCATCATCGGTAATTCTACCTTCTCCAATGCTAATTACTTTTCCTCTATTTGGTTTTTCTTTAGCAGTATCGGGGATAAAAATACCACCCGATGTTTTGGTTTCTTCTTCAACCGGTTTAATAAGGATTCTATCCCGAATCGGTTTTACTGACATATTATATTTCTCCTTTTAAGCAAGTTTTTAATAATAGTGTTAAAAACAAGACCTTATAAGCAACTTGCATTTAACATATATTATATATGCATTCCTACGCAAAAGTCAAGTTCTTTTGAATAAAAAAATTTGGTAGTCCCAAGGGGAGTCGAACCCCTCTTTTCGGGATGAAAACCCGATGTCCTAACCGATAGACGATGGGACCATAACGGGATTCGATCTATGATCTCCGCCCGGACGCACTTCTGTCAAGCAACCGGTCTGAGTTATAGTCTCCGGTTAGACTGTGTTACACCATATAGTAAAGTATACTGCCCCAGTCTGATCAGGAACTGGTAACCCGCGGAAGGTGTTGCCGGCATGACTCCGCATATATGTATTAAGTGGCAACAGTATACTTTACTATATGGTGCAACATTTTACTAGTGTAGCATCATAAAAGAGTTTGTCAACCTTTATTTGATCCTTAACTCCTCGATATTAATAGGAGTGTAGTTTATTTGTTCTACACAAACACATCTGTGATGCTCAGTAGGACTTGGATTTTGATGAATGTGTCCGTGAACATTCAATAACATTTGTGCATCTTTGTATCCGTTAGGCCCTCTGTACAATGCACTAGGATCTAAAGGCACATGACTAAACAATAAACCAAATTCAGGGAACATTCTCCATACGTCAACTTTAGCAACCAATTCATGTTTACAAAAGAACTTTGCATCGTCGTGGTTACCAAGGATCAATCTCTTCTGACCATTAAGTTTTTTCCACAACGGAACAAACGTTTCTTTGCTACCAAAGAATACATCTCCCAAGTGATACACTTTATCACCTGGTTTGACTACACTGTTCCAATTATCAATCATACATTGATCCATTTGATCTACGTTATCAAACATATGCCCACGAACAAGTTTTCCTGATTCGCTTTCTGTAAAGGTCAGAATGTTTGCGTGTTGAAAGTGTGTATCGCTAATAACCCAAATGTTTCCCATCATCATCCTCTTTTAATATCTGGAGTGGACGGGGAGACTCGAACTCCCATAGTACGGATTTGCAATCCGTTGCGTAACCGTTCCGCCACGCCCACAAAGTGAAGGCCTTTCTCGAGGGCACCTCCTATTCCCGCCTGATCTTATATGTAGGGGCTCAGGCCTAACCACGTTTATACTCGTTCCCTATCTGGCACCGGTTGAAGGATTCGAACCTCCTCATCTTGCGAACTGGTTTTGGAGACCAGTGTACCTCTCCATCTGTACCGAACCGGCTTAAAATAAAAAACCCCCGTAAGCATTTCTACTTCGGGGGTCGAATCTTGTATGCAAAATCAGTCTACAAGATACCCCCTGGTCTTTCGCACCAGCAGTGACAGATATCGATGTAAATTTTTTTCGTTTGCATTTCAATTTCCTTACTAACTTATTTATAAGTATATAATAGTTTAATTATTTTGTCAACCGATTTAGTCAAAAACTTTTGCGTTTTTATCTCCGGAAAAACTTCTCCACAGTTTATGTAAAAAATAGAACCATACTCCATTAATCATTGGTTCTATAATAGCATCTGCGGCCGCCAAGTTCCATTCGGCACCTGTAATTAAATTATTACATACCATTGCAATTACAATGTGTCCTAGTGTGTAAACAACTGCTAAAGCAAAACTGCTACCACCTATAATCTTTTTTAAGAGATTGTATATTCCAAGTTTAAATTCACTCATATCTTTCCTTTTTTGGCGTGCCTACCAGGACTCGAACCTGGGACCTTCAGTTCCGCAAACTGATGTGGTATCCAACTCCACCATAGGCACGTAATGTACATAGTATTATATTAGCAGGTTTTACCTAAAAGTCAACCAATATTTTTTAATTTGGATTAAAATGTACAATTAACTTGCCCACCCGGTTGTACGGAATCTTTAATGACATCAACTGTTGTGCGTGATTCCTCGCCCGTTTTTTGATCCTGTTTTATAACAATGTCCACATTGGGTTTAACTCCACAATTTTTAACTGTTGAGCAGGACATCAGGAAGAAAGAAATAATAAGAGTAATAGTAATTCGCATTTAGGTTATTTATTTTGGTGACATTATATCACCAAAATGAATTTAGATTAGAAGTATTTTTCTAAAACTTCTAGTTGATCGTGATACTCAGCAATGATCTTCAATTCTTTTTCAACTGCTTCTAGCACATCAGGATGTTCACCAACACCTGCGGCATTTTTAAGATATACTTCAACATTCATTGCGTGTTTGGCAATGTGTCCTTTGGCATGATCTTTCATTGCTTGAATCATATTATTTCTATTATATTCGTTTGCCATTATTTTACCTTTCACATTTACTTATACTAAAAAATGGTGCCCAAGGAGGGAATCGAACCCCCAACCTACTGATTACAAATCAGTTGCTCTACCGTTGAGCCACTTGGGCAATGATATTATTATAGTAGATAGAAATTAAAAAGTCAAGAACTTTTTTAGGCAATACCAATTTGGGGTGATTTTGGAACTTGCGATCCACCAAACTCTATACCACCTGTGATAACAACAAATTCACTATCTAGATCATCCGAGCCATCTAGTACTGTGTATGTTGTTGAACCTGGATTGAATACAATAATGTTTTTGAATTTTTTATCATCACCTGATCCTTGATATCTATCAAACAAGAATTTAGCATATGTTCTTACAAATCCATTATAATCAATTTTATTATTCACAGTCATTTTTCCTACATATGGTTCGAGTTCTTTATCTGTGGGAACATTATCTGTAAATGCGGCCATAATACAATCTTTTAAAAATTCTTTTGAATCTACTCTGAGTCCTTTATCAATAAACTCGTTGTACTCTTTAATAAAAGTTTGATTGAGGCTGTCTTTGTTTAAACTTGAGTTTTCACCAAACTTTGCTTGAAAGCCTTTGCCAAAGTGTTTAAGTTTAACTCTGTCAAAACGTGGTGCCATTTTAGATGTTCCAAGACCCGGAGGACTAAGTCTTCCGCCTTTTTTAGGATCGTTGGATGCTTTTAATTCAAACTTATCACCTGTTACTTTATCCTGTAGGTCACCCGCTTCTTTGGCTTTGGTAATCGGATTGCCAATAAGGATTAGTCCAACTTCGCCAGGACCCCAACTTCCTGCTGTGGTTTCTGGTCGTACAGCAAATAGTTCTTTTCTAAAAAGTAAATAAATTTCTTTAAACTCTTTTGGAACAAATGTATCGACGTTTGCAGTTTTGTCTTTACCTGCTTGTAAAACTTTACCCCAGTTGATAATCCCGTCTTTGGCTTGAATAAGAAAGGCAAGTAATTTTTCTTGAATTTGTTTGTCAGTGAGTGTTCCTGCCTTAAACAGTTTACCTGAAAAAATTCCTCCAATAGTGCGTTTAACAGCATCTATATTTTTTTCCTTTGTGGCCATTTCTTTTTGTGCTTTTTTTGTTGTAGCATCTTGATTGGCTAGAACCCACTGTCTTTCGGATTCCATAATCTTATCAACCAATCCGTCGATTGATGTATCATAATTCGTAAGAAATTGATTTAATCTTTCTGTGGCACGTTTGTCACCAACATCTTCTGCGTCTTTAATTCTTTGTGCTCTTTGAGTTAAAATACTATCTTTAATAGTTTTAATCTCCTGCTCACCACCAAGTGCTTGTAGTGCCTGCGGATTAGACATAATTTTTGCTATTAGATCCATAGTAGCATCAGCATATTGACCTATAGCAGTTTGATTATCTTCTAAAACTTCTATATCTTCACTAGCAGATACTTTAGATTTAATTTTTGAGTATAAATCTTGGAAATATTTTAAGATGCTATCTGCTTGTTCTGGGTCTTGTTGAGCAATTTTTTCAAGATCCTCAATACCCTTTTGGATAGCCGGATCAACAGGTTTTCCTGAATTAATTCTTGGCAAATCTGCTGTTGTAACAGTGTCTTCTAATAATCTTGTAAATTCTAAGGATCTCATAGCAATATTTAGTCCAATTTAGGAAACAAAGCGTCTGTGCAAAATATCTCAACATCACGCTCATTAAGTCCTAGCGACTTCATAACTCGCGGTGTATGTGGATTTTGTTGCTGATTATGACAGTAATAGTTCTGAGCACCTTTTGTAATATCAATGTTAGCATTGCCCGTATATTCTCCAATGCTTTCAAAGTATACATTTAAATTATGCAGTGCAAGATCAACAATAGAACTTGCTTCTTCATCGGTGCTAACATTACCCGCCGCAATCATGCTTGGTGTAAAAATGTTTTGTGCCCACTGTGGTAATTCTCTTTTCTTGCTAGGGATAAAGTCTGCAACTGCTTCTTCATACCATTGTACCAGCGGATGTTCTTCACCACCTGAACTTGCTGAAAAATCATGGAATGCACCAGTCATTTTGTTTTTGCCAGCAATTACATCAAATCCGTATATAGGTCCATCGTTGGTTAGTACAGGAAAACAGCATACGTGCATCATCCATAAACCTTTTGACTCTCGTGCATCTACAACATCAATGTGTGCTCTACGAACGTGGGTATTTGTCCATACACGATTGACCCAACCATTTTCAGGTTGATTAAATCTTTCCATGGTACCTTCTGAAATTTCTTTGCAGTGTTTATCGAAGACTTCTATGATATTATCTTGACACTCGATGAGTTTGTTCCAAATAAAACTCATTTATAAATCCTTTAGTTCATGCAACTCTTGGAATAGTCTTGTAGCATAATCAAAACAAATTTTTGCCTCATCGGCCATGTTATCGTTTAGTTTTGATCGGATTTGTTCTTTAAGTTCATCAATTGGTTTTTTAAACTTATAGTATCTGCCTTCGCCTGGAACACGTTTAGAAATCATTTGTCCGCCACTTAAATCACCCATATGCCTAACGTATATATGTGCCATAAGTTTATCAGGATCGTCCATAATAGTTTTAACGTGATCGAGATAATCTGATGTTACTTTTAATAGTTTTGGTGGTCTTTCATTAATATGCGGCCATAACTCTTTCCAATCTTCTAAAATGTGTGGGGCTCGTCTGATATCTTCGTCTACGATAAGACCCCATGTCATTCCCATTGCTTCGATAATATCGTAGCAAGGATGTTGATTGTAAAGATATGTTGCGTACAGTTCAGGTGATATTTTTCCTGACATTAGAACTTTTACAAAGTCCTGACGCTCAGCATTCTTATGGTGTTCCCAAGTTAATTCTTTTAAGTTACTCATCAAACGTATTTAATTTGAATGAGTTTATTCTTCTTCGATTTTGATTCCGAGTGGAAAGCCGCTTTCACGTGCCAATACTGTTGTTTCGACACCCTTCTGTTCAGCAATCTCGTATGTGTATACACCAGCAACGCCACTTCCATCATTATGTATTTCTTTCATAATTTTGTCGGCTTTTTCTGTGCTATGATGGAATATTTCTACTAGTATCTGAACAACAAAATCCATAGGTGTAACATTGTCGTTTAAGAAAACAACCTTATACATACCGGGTTCTTTAAACTTGGAGATAACTCGTTCTTTAGTAATAGTATCGCCTGATGTTCCAATTGTCATTTGTTAATCCTCTAAATGTATTTACTACTATAACATCAATCTGTTATAAGAGCAATAGTGAAAAATGAGGGAGAGTACCAAACTCTCCCCCACCAACCTAATGGTTACTTAACTTCGATTGATCTTGGCTTTTTGCTCTCTGGAATAATTCTTTCCAAAGAGATTTTAAGCAAGCCATCTTTAAGTTCAGCACCTCTTACTTCCACATCATCAGCGATCGTAAAAGACTTTGTAAATTGTCTTTTGCTAATGCCTCTGTGTAGCACATTATCTACACCTTTTTGGTCTTCCTTGGCTTCATGTATAGACTTAACTGTAACCACACCGTCTTCGTATGATACGTCAATGTCCTTTTTGTTGAAACCAGCAAGTGCCAATTCAATATCGTAGGTGTAATCACCTGTTTTTACAATATTGTATGGTGGATAGTTAACCATAGGAGCATTAAAAAAATCATCGTCGAACATTCTTTCGAAGCGATCGAAGATAGGATCAAAGCCTACAGTTACTGGTCTTAGTTGATTAAAGATTGATAGAGATTTGCTTGTCATATTTTCCTCCTTATTAAGCAAGTTTATTGTAGATCCCATTTGGCAATCTACAATGTTATTTATACAACATTATTTGCTGTACATATATTATATAATAATTCTTTTAAAAATTACAAGAGGGTTTGGCTAATTTTTTTACCAAAATTATAATAAATATTATATGCGTAGATAATAACAGGACTCAAATGCAACACTTAGACAAGTTCCAACAAATAATAGATGATTTGAAATCGGATGGCAAATATCGCGTTTTTAATGATATACTGCGTGATTGCGGAGACTTTCCACGAGCAATATGGTATTCCAAATATGCTATCAAAAAGATAGTAAATTGGTGTAGCAATGATTACTTAGGAATGGGTCAACATCAGTTTGTTTTAGATGCTATGAAAACAGCATTAGATACTGCTGGTGCCGGATCGGGCGGTACTCGAAATATATCAGGTACCACACACTTTCACGTAGCATTAGAACATGAACTAGCCAAACTTCATAATAAGGAGTCAGCATTATTGTTCACTTCTGCCTTTAATGCCAATGAAACAACACTTGAAACTATGGCAAAGGTTATACCCGATTTAACTTTTATTAGTGATTCAAAAAACCATTCATCTATAATACAGGGAGTAAGACATAGTCGAGTTGAAAAGGTAATTTGGAAACACAACGATCTTGAGGATCTCGAAAAACATCTAATGAACATACAAGGTCCAAAATGTGTTGTGTTTGAGTCCGTTTACTCTATGGATGGTGATATTGCTCCGGTTAAAGAAATAGTCGATTTGTGCCAAAAGTACAATGCTATATCATTTTTGGACGAAGTTCATGCTGTGGGATTGTACGGTGAAAAAGGTGGCGGAATTTGCGATTTAAGGGGGGTTGAAGGTGTTGACATAGTAAACGGCACCCTAGCGAAAGCATTCGGCGTACAGGGCGGTTATATTGCGTCTAAGACGCCTTTTATAGACGCTATTAGATCACTAGCACCTGCTTTTATATTCACTACAAGTTTAAGTCCTGTATTATGTGCTGGTGCTTTGGCTAGTGTCAAATATGTAAAGGAACATAACAATCTAAGAGAATCCATTATGGAAAGGGCCGAAACTCTTAAATCCAAATTTAGATCAGCAGGAATACCATTAATGGAATCATCAAGTCATATTGTGCCTGTAATGATTGGAGATGCTGTAAAGTGCAAACGGATATCTGATGATCTACTGTACAAGGATGGAATATATGTACAACCAATTAATTATCCTACCGTTGCCGTGGGAACAGAACGTTTAAGATTTACACCAACACCAAACCACACCGATGCCATGATGGATGAATTAATTGATAAATTACTAGTAGTGTTAGAAAGGCACAAAGTAGTATGAATAAAATAAAAAAATATCTATATCAAGGGTTTGGATTTTTTTGTGTAGGTATGGCCTACATAGGATTTATAACTCCTGGTATTCCTTTCTCAATATTTTTAGTGATGGCGGCATGGGCGTTCGCCAAGAGTTCACCAAAGATGGAAGCATGGTTATATAACCATCCATGGTTCGGAAAGTTCTTAACTAACTGGAATAAGAAACGAGTATTTCCTACTAGAGGAAAATACGCAATGGTAATTGTAATGGCGTCAACCCTTGCTATTACATATCACGCAACAGGTAATTTAAAAGCAGTTCTTTGGAGCGGTGCATTTATGTTAGGTGTTGCAATATGGGCCTGGAGATATCCTGGCTCACTTGAAGAACATCAGCGTAGAGTTGATGCAGGTGAAAGGGTTGCGTGGTTGAAGTAAGACCAGACTTTAATCAAATGGACGGAGTAGAAGTTCTACTCTATCTAATACACAATGAACCTTTTTTCTGGGGAATTATAATTTTAGGAAGTGTGATCGCCCTTGCTTGTATAATATTTGATATTACAACTAGCAAAGACGATCACCATCCGTATTAAGCGAATCTTTAAATATTTCCAAACACAGTGTTAACCTGTTGTGTGCATCTTACAAAAGTTGTACACTTAGGCATATCCTTAATGCGTTGAGCACCTATATAGGTACACGCACTACGAACACCACCAAGTATTTCTGTGATAGTTGGCTCTACCGGTCCTCTATGTGTTAGTTGAACTACCTTACCTTCGGCACCTCTATAACCATCTTTTCTTGAACCATGTTTTTCCATTGCGGCATCGGAACTCATGCCGTAAAATGTAACCTTACCATCCTCAATGGTACCTTCGCTTTCATCGTGTCCTGCCAGCATTCCGCCCAGCATAACGAAGTGAGCACCAGCACCAAATGCCTTGGCTACATCTCCTGGATACACACAACCACCATCAGCGATGACGTGTCCTCCAATTCCATTAGCGGCGTCGGCACATTCTATAATACCACTAAGTTGTGGTACACCAACACCTGTCATTAATCTTGTTGTACATACCGATCCTGGACCAATACCGCACTTAACGATATCAGCACCACGAAGAATAAGTTCTTCTGTCATTTCTGCTGTAATAACGTTACCTGCAATAATAGTCTTTGTAGGATACTTGTCTCTAAGACGTGCAATAAAGTCACCAAAGTTTTCATGGTAAGCATTTGCAACGTCTACACAGATGAACGGAATATCTGGGTATCGATCTAATACTTCTGTCATAGTTGTAAAGTCTTTAGCATTCGGATCCCAAATGACTCCCGTCCCTGTGCAAACACTTACATATTTTAATTCCAATCCTGAGTTGATAGCCTTTTCCCAATCTTCAATTGTGTAGTGCTTACGCAAGATTGTGAGCATCTTGTGTTTCTGCATTACCTTTGCCATTGAGAAAGTTCCAACACCATCCATGTTGGATGCCATGATAGGAACGCCCGTCCACGATTGTTTGCTGTTGTGGAAGGTAAATGTTCTTGTTAAATCAACATCTCTTCGTGACGTTAATTTTGAACGCTTTGGTTTAAACAAAACGTCCTTGTAATCTAATTTAATATCGTGTTCAATTCGCATTCTTAACTCCTAATTGCCTGTATGCTTTTTGTACTGATATAGCCTGATAATAACAGTCTGCCAATGCGTTGTGTGCTTCTTGTATAATATCCTTGCGTGGATCCTTTGGTAGTAAACTAAACAATGTTCTACTATCTCTAATTTGCCAAAAATTCCACGGTATTGGTTTCTTAAGTTGTCTATATAAATCTTCTAGTATAACGATGTCAAAAGCAGGTCCTTGTGCCCATAGAACATCAACACCTACTAAAAATTTGTTTATCTCTTTTGTCATTTGTTCAAGACCAATTCTACCTTCTTCTGTGAATGCTTCTTCTTGAACACTTTGTTTTTGTCTGCCCCACCACTCAATAGTAGATTCATCCTGTGTTCTACCTAGTCTGTCTTGCTCATCAATATCAAGTCTTTGGTAGATACCACTGTGTGGTTCTTCGTCAGTAAAAGGATTGAATTTAATTGCACCTAGTGTTAGGATAACACAATCAGGATGTGTTCCTAATGTTTCTAAGTCAATCATTGCGTGGGTTGACATTTTAAAAAATTACCTCTTGCGTTTTAAATCGCCAAATATATCCATCTCACGTTGTGCTTTAAGCCATCTTGCTTTTGCGGCTTTTTTTGCTTCACGTCTTTTTGCACTTGGTTTTGTATAGTATTGCTTGTCTCTAAGATCTTCCATAATTCCACTGTCTGCAACCTTGCGTTTAAATAAACGTAGTGCTTTCATAAAATCATGTGGTCCTGTACCTCGGACTGTAACCTTTAGGCCTTCTTCACCGGGTCTGGTATTGGCCATTGTTGTTACCTTATTTTGTTTTTTGCCCATTTTCCTTTTCTTTGTTGTTGTATATTAATATAGGATTACCATTACCTACAATCGAGTCTTTGGTAATCGTTATTGTTTCTAAACCAGAGTCTCGTAAACTTGATGCTTCGAATTGATAGTTCAGTAACACCTGTTCCATAATATTCTTTAATCCTCTGGCATTGGTTTTTAGTTCCTTTGCTTTTTCGGCAATAGCGTCTAAAGCGTCTTCGGTAAACTCTAAACCAATCTTGTCCAACCCAAATAAGTATTGATATTGTTTCACCAATGCATTTTTAGGTTCTTTTAGTATACTAGTTAATTGCTCTTTTGTCAACTCATTTACGTAACTAATTAAACCAAAACGACCAATAAATTCTGGAATAAATCCGTATTTGATTAGATCTTCTGGCTGTACTTCTTTGAGGGTTTGTTCTTCTTCGTCCTTTGATAATTCAGCACCAAACCCAATACCCTTTTTATTCAAACGTTCGTTTAGTATTTTGTCTAGTCCTATAAAAGCACCGCCCACCACAAATAGAATATTTGAAGTATCGATATCTATCATTTCTGCATTCGGGTGTTTTCGCTTTGCCCCTCCTGCATTTACACGAACCTTTGTTCCTTCAATAATTTTAAGAAGTCCTTGTTGTACACCTTCGCCACTTACATCTCGTGAAATGGATACGTTATTGCTTTTTTTCGTTATTTTATCGATTTCATCAACAAACACAATTCCACGTTGTGCTAGAGTGACATCACCTTCTGCTTCTGTTACAAGTCTTGTAATAATGCTTTCAACGTCGTCACCTACATATCCTGCTTCTGTTAATGTGGTAGCATCACAGATTGCAAACGGAACGTTAAGATAACTAGCAATGGTTTGTGCTAATAATGTTTTACCACAACCTGTCGGTCCCATTAGCATAACATTGGTCTTTTCAAGTTTAATGTCCTTGCTAGGATTAAGCATTTTTTTATAGTGCTGACCGACAGCAACACTCAATGCTATCTTTGCTTCTTCCTGACCTATAATGAATGTATCCAGATGTGCTTTAATTGCTAAAGGATCTAGTTTTTTAGTATCAAGTTTCTTTTTTGAAATTGCTACATCTTCTAGTTCAACTTCTTCTAATAAAATGTTAGTGCATAGATCCACGCATTCATTACAAATAGCGGCATCTGTGCCTACAATTAATTTCTTTACGT
>Ga0222714_10000375_pt1 | contig 52692 bp, 58 predicted proteins | sample C33_3DmetaG_FD_165048 | JGI IMG/M metagenome (GOLD analysis project Ga0222714, IMG submission 165048) | Estuarine water microbial communities from San Francisco Bay, California, United States - C33_3D | ecosystem: Environmental > Aquatic > Marine > Unclassified | place: USA: California... | reverse complement strand
TGGGCAAACCGCTTCTCCAACTACGCTTGGAAAAGAATTTGCCAATGTGGCCTATCGATTAGAGCGACAGATTAAGTCTCTAAAAACACAACCCATTCTTGGCAAGATCAATGGAGCTGTGGGAAACTTTAATGCGCACCTCATTGCCTATCCTAAAAAAGACTGGAATAAATTCTCACAAAAATTTATTAAAGCTTTGGGTTTAAGTTATAACGAGTACACCACCCAGATTGAGCCGCATGATTTTGCAGCTGAAATATTCAACAATCTCTCACTGATTAATACCATCCTGATTGATTTAAATCGAGATATTTGGAGTTATATCTCCATCGGTTACTTTAAACAAAGAATGAAGAAAAATGAGGTTGGATCCTCAACCATGCCTCACAAAGTTAACCCCATCGACTTTGAAAATTCCGAGGGTAATCTAGGGTTAGCTAATGCAATTCTAAGGCATCTGTCTGAAAAACTTCCGATTTCAAGATGGCAAAGGGACTTAACGGATTCTACTGTCCTCAGAAATATTGGTGTGGCTTTTGGTTACAGTCTTATTGCCTATCAATCTCTGGGTCGTGGACTTGGCAAACTCCAAGTTAATCAAGTTAGAATCAATGAAGACCTAGATAATGCATGGGAGGTTCTAGCTGAACCCATTCAAACGATCATGCGTAAAAGAGGTATTACAAATCCCTATGAGAAATTAAAAGAATTGACACGAGGTAACCAAAATATTGATCGCGTATCCCTTCATCAATTTATTAATACCCTTGAATTACCTATGCAAGACAAAAAAACCTTATTGAACTTAACCCCTCAAAGTTACATTGGTCTTGCTGCTAAATTAGCCAAAAAAATCTAATGCTAAAGGTTTTAGTTCTTTATTACTCCAAGGGAGGTTCTGTAAAAGAAATGGCATCCCTTATTGGCAGGGGTATTAATTCTGTCGATGGTGTTGAAGCTATTCTTCGAACTGTTCCTGAGGTCTTTGCAGAAATTAAAACAGTCAAACCCATAGTACCAAATAAGGGGCATCCTTATGCCACCTTGGAGGATTTTGAATCATGTCATGGCCTTGCCATGGGTAGTCCAACCCATTTTGGTAACATGGCCGCAGCCATGAAATCATTTATTGAAAACTTAACCCCCTTGTGGTTTAAAGGGGCTTTAGAAAATAAGCCTGCCACGGTTTTTACCTCAAGCGGTTCAATTCATGGAGGTAATGAGGCAACACTATTATCAATGCAACTTCCACTGATGCATCTTGGCATGATCATTGTAGGTATTCCTTACTCCATTCCCTCGCTTTCTAAAACCCAAAGTGGTGGAACACCTTATGGGTCAAGTCATGTGGGTGGTGAAAAAAATACTCATGCGATCACAGACGATGAAAAGAAAATTTGTATTGCTCAAGGTGAACGAATTGCGAGGATTGTTTCAAAGCTTAATCATGTTTAACTATGCTCTGATCTCAATCTTTGCCCTGATGGGCCTGATTATTATTAATTTAATCTGGGAGATTTTTTATCACCCCATGAGAGAAGAAGGCTCATGGCTTGTTATTAAATCTGCGATCTTGCTCTTACCTTTGAAAGGCATCATGCAAAAAAAAATGTATACCTACCGATGGTCAGGTATGTTAGTTATGCTTTTTTTCATAGAGGGTCTTGTTCGATTCTACAGTGAAACTGAGCCTTCAAAATGGTTTGCGTTGAGTGAAATAATTTTTTCCGTGATATACCTTCTAGCCATCTGTATGTTCATCAAAGAGTCAAAAAAGTCATGAATATTCTAGTTTCAAATGATGATGGCGTAGACGCTATTGGTTTAAAAACCCTGGTTGAGCATCTCAGAAAAATTGCTCATGTTACAGTGGTAGCCCCTGACCGAAATCGAAGTGGTTCGAGCAGTTCGCTAACTTTAGATAAACCCTTGATGGTAAATGAAGTTGAAAAAAATATTTATGCCGTTGATGGAACACCAACTGATTGTGTCCATATTGCCCTAACAGGACTGATTAAAATAAAGCCTGATATGGTCATTTCAGGCATTAATGATGGACCCAATATGGGAGATGACACCATTTACTCAGGAACGGTTGCAGCCGCCATGGAAGGATATCTCTATGATATTCCATCTTTTGCTATTTCTATGGGACAAAAAGAACCTAATCAATTTGAAACGGCCGCAAGAGTTATGCTTAATTTAATTGAAAAATTTAAACAATACCCTTTTACATCACCAACACTGCTTAATATTAATGTTCCGGATTTACCCTTTGGGCAATTAAGGGGGTTTCAAGTGACCCGATTAGGTAAGCGACATCAAGCTGAACCTGTGATTGACTCGACAAGCCCTACTGGCGAAAAATTATACTGGGTAGGTGCCGCAGGAGAACCCAATGATGGTGGGCCTGGGACTGATTTTTTTGCTATCAAAGAAAATTATGTTTCAATATCACCTATTCAAGCTGACCTTACACAGCATAAGGAAATTGGATCACTTTCTGAATGGATTGAAAAATAAATGAATAACTTTCTAAAAAAATATTTACCCTTCGCATCTATATGTTTAATGATGCTCTTTGTTATTGGGTGTGCATCTAAAGCCCCTGCTCCCGTGGAAGGTAAATTTGAAACCAAGCAAGAAAAAGTTGAGGAAGTTAAACCAAAGATTAAATGTCCTGATGTCTACATCGTTAAAGAGAATGAAACGCTATTTAGTATTAGCCTGAAATGTGGTTTTGATTACCAGGAGGTTGCCCGTATCAATGGTCTTAAAAAACCATACAAGGTTAAAAAAGGTGATGAAATAAGATTGGATTTAGTTCGTAATCAAGAAGCGCAAAAAGTCATCGAACCAGCACAAGAACAAAAAGTTGAAACCATACCGTTTGAAGATGAAACATCCCTTGAGCCTGTTGAAACAGTTGAGGAATTTCAAGGTTATGGAACGCCAACTGAGATTAATGAACCTAAAGTCATCCGCGAGGTTTACAACACTAAAAATTTAAAGGAAACCAATAAAATTGTTGCCACAAGGGATAAATTATCCAAGACATGGTCTTGGCCTACGAATGGAATGTTGGGAAATAAATTTGATCCAAATAAGGGCATGAAAGGTATTGAGATTATTGGAGAGGCAGGCCAAGAAATTAGGTCTGTTGCCAAGGGCAAAGTTATTTATGCAGGTGAAGATTTAAAAGGCTATGGTCGTCTTGTGATCATAAAGCATGAGGATAATCTCATCACTGTCTACGGGCATACTCAAGAAATTCTTGTACGTGAGGGCCAAAGTGTTGAGGCCGCTGAAGCTATTGCTACCATGGGAAATTCAGGGACCGAACAGTTCAAACTTCTTTTTGAGGTCAGGAAAGGGGGTCAATCTGTTGACCCCTTAAGGTATTTAAAACAATCGTCTTAACTTAATTGGTTGTTCTCTTCTCGTTTGTAATAGTCATGTACTGTGCTCATATCATAATCGCGCGCCCATTTAATGATCTCATCTAACGCAGGGGCACCGATCTCACCAATTTGAGCATGAATTCCCGCTCTTTCTCGAACAACGAGAAGGCCAGGAATTTTATCGATCTGAAAATATTCGCCAATCTCTGGATACTTCTCGATATCCACCATACCAAAAACGATATCCTTATTGGCTTTTGCAGCAGCCTCAAAAACTGGTGTAAAGTTCATGCATGGCTCACACCATGGCGCCCAAAAATCAACAAGAACAAAACTATTATCCTCGATGGTTTTTTTAAAATTATCTTTTGTTAACGTAACTACTTTTGACATATTTAATCCTTAAAATTATTTCCATTCATTTACTGAATATATTTCATCTAACGGACGACGTTTTCGAGGTGAGAGCTCTCTCTCCTTCTGTTCTTCCGAAAGTTGACTTGTTTCTAATCCTTGGCCAACGGCAATACATGCCATGATATCAAAATCTGCTGGCACTTTTGCCAAATTTCTAACTTTGTCTGAATCATAGCCACCCATTTGGTGTGCCTGTAGGCCCATGCTGGTAGCCTGCAAACATAAATTCTCTGATGCGGCACCTGTATCATATTGAGAAAAACGATTGGGTTCACCATTGTGATTGAAATTTTTATTTGCACACGCGACTATCAGCAAGGCGGCATCCATAGTCCAGTTTTGGTTGCCTACTGAAAGGCAATTGAGAGCCTGGCTCCAAGCTGTTGCATCAGACTTATTAAACACTACAAATTTCCAGGGTTGATCACCATAGCAAGATGGAGCCCATCGAGCAGCTTCAAATAAACTTCTTTCAGTGTCTTTATCAATAAAGAAGTCTGAATTAAAGGCGCGAGGACTCCATCGGCTAGCAATCAATTCATGGATTGGAGCCTCAACGGGTGTTTCTTTCTTGATCATTGCCTGATTCCTTCAATGAGCAAATTAATCTCTATGTCATCTCCTAAAGAGGCATTTTCTTTTAAGCCCCAAGAATAGCCATAGTCTGAAGCTTTAATCTTTGTATGCCCTTCAACCCCCATACGGTAGCCCCCCCACGGGTCAGGCCCAAAACCGAGCAGTGTAAAGGGAAATTGAATGGATTTTGTAACGCCGTGCATGGTGAGTTCACCATAAATGGTTCCAGTCTGATTGTCTTTAGAGTCTATGCGCGTGCTTTTAAAGTAAATCTTACTAAAATTAGCCGTGTCCAAAAACTTCTTCTCTTGAATATGATCATCACGTTTTAGGTGACTACTATTGATACTTAATAAATTAAGCTCTGCGTTGACTGAAGATGCACTTAAATCATCTCTATTGATAATGATTTGGCCTGAGATATCAGGTATCGATCCAGATGTTTTTGAAACGATATGTCTTATCTTCCAATTAGCAAAGCTATGTTCACTATCGATCTTATAAGTCTCGACAGCAAACAAAAGGTTACTAAAAGTAATAAGTAAACAAAATTTAAAAAATTTCATCATCTTTCAATTAATTATCACAGTATGGGTATGACAAGGATTCACATTATAATTCATTTTTATATAAAACTTTTTGAAGAGACTTCTCAAGTCAAAGGGATGTAATAAAAAGTATGATTGAATCTTTCATGAGAGAGGCCCTTAAGATGGCACATAAATCATTAGATTATGATGAAGTGCCTGTGGGTGCGATCGTTGTTAGGGATAATAAGATTATTGGTCGCGGTTACAACCAGCCAATTTTAAACCATGATCCGACCTGTCATGCAGAAATCATGGCGATGCGTGATGCAGGGCAAAAGCTTAAAAACTATCGCCTAACAGAATGTGATCTCTATGTGACGCTTGAACCTTGTGTGATGTGCTTAGGGGCTATTTTTCATGCACGCATAAAAAATCTTTTTTTTGCAGCACATGACTTAAAAACGGGCGCTTGTGGAAGTATGATCAATCTTGCTGCAGATTCAACAATTAATCATCATTGCGATTGCCAAGGTGGCTTGCTAGCTGAAGAATCGATTCATCTTCTTCAGAATTTTTTTAAAAGTAAAAGACAAAAAAAACCGTGAACAAGTCACGGTTTTTTTAAAGAATAGTTCTTAGTCTCTGTTACCCATGAGCGCAATAAGCAAATGTAACAAGTTAACAAAGAGGTTATAAATGTTCATGTAAAGTGCTAAGGTTGCCATGATGTAGTTTGTCTCACCACCCCTTACAATTCGATTTACATCATAAAGAATAAATCCAGAAAATATCATCACTGCAATAGCAGAGATGGCTAAGGATGCGGCAGGTACCATAAAGAACATGTTAACAAGCATAGCAAGAATGAGAAGAACAAGACCAATCATCAAAAACTTGCCCATGAATGAAAAATCACGCTTAGTCGTCTGAGCTATACCCGCGAGGGTTAAAAAGATAACGCCTGTACCACCAGCAGCAAGGCTTACAATTTGTCCCCCATTACTTAAACTAAAAGCAAATTGAAGAATCGGGCCTAATAAAACACCCAAAAGAAAAGTCAATCCAAGTAAAAAGACAACACCAAGACTACTATTACGATTACGCTGAATTAGGAAGAACATCCCAAAGATTCCGGCGAGCGTTAAAAGCATAAATATAATTGGGCTGGTTTGTGCCATCGCAAAACTCATATTCATACCAAGTAATGCGCCTATGACTGTAGGAAATAGTGAAACGCCCAATAATGCATAAGTGTTTCTTAATACTTTATTCGTTGTGATTGCCGACGCAGTTTGCGCTGCAACATTAAAATTATTTTCCATTGATTAATTTTTCCTTTAAAAAAAATAATTAGTACATATATAAGAATAAGGGCAGACCCCTAAAGTTTCAAGTTTTTTTGAAAAATTAAATTTTTTTAGTCATCTTTAAAATAGACTTACTGATATAAGACAAGGGTTGGTCGTGAAAAGTTTTGCATTGGTGTTTTGACCGATCAAGCCTCATATTAAAATTTGGACTAAATTCCTCAATCACTTTCTTTGAATCCATGGAATCTAAAATTAAATCAACATCCCTTGGGTTATTACACACAAGCGCATAATTTATGCCTGCGTTAAAAGCCATAGATACTCTTTTTGCTGGGTTTGGTTCTTGATCTACTGCTGCCTGCATACTCAAATCATCACTAAAAATGATACCCATAAAATTCAACCGCTCCTTTAAGATGGTGTTGAGCCAAAAAGATGACATACTGGCTGGATTTGGATCACATGAAGAGTAGATCACGTGTGACGGCATGATTCCCTCAATCTTGGATGCAATCATTTGAGCAAAGGGTTGAAGATCATTTTGAGCAATCTCGTCAAAAGACCGTGCATCAATTGCTTTTTCAAGGTGTGTATCAGCCTTAATAAAGCCATGACCTGGAAAATGCTTACCTACGGCGGACATACCTGCTTGATTAAGGCCTTTGATAAGTGCTTGCGAGAGATCAATCACTGGTATAACTCGATCATGAAATGATCGATCCCCTATCACCGAGCTTGAACCATAATCAATATCCAAGACAGGGGTAAAACTAAAATCAATGCCGACCTCTCCTAACTCTTGCCCAATCAGCCATCCAATTTTTTCAGCCATATCAAGCGCATCTGATTCATTATCATCAAAAAGATTGCCTAAGGTTCGCATCGATGGAAGAAGTGTAAATTCCTCTCTAAATCGTTGAACGCGACCGCCCTCACAATCTACCGCAATTAAGAGTTCTTCCTTTACCTCACGCATAGTTTGAATTAATTGAGTTAACTGAGATTTATTGACATAGTTCCTTGAGAATAAAATAACACCACCCACATGAGGATGCTGAATTCGGCGGACATCATTCTCATTTAAGTCAATTCCTTCGATATCGATCATTAGGTATTTCATGGGTGATCTTGCCTTAAACGGAAGGGATTAAAGTTCGTATCATTATCATAATGGTCAACCCCCTCTTTTTTCTTAAGGAAGTTGATAATCTTATATATAAAGGGTGTAAAAACAATTTCAACCAGGGTCTTGGCGACAAATTGCGCAAACATCACCAGAATCAACTTATCATTAGGGATAATTCCAGAGTTATAAAAGGCTAAGGGATAAAATAAGATTGAATCAACACCTTCACCAACTATGGTTGACCCGATGGTGCGCGACCAAAGATACTTTCCTTGAGTGAGAATTTTCATTTTTGCCATTACAAAGGAATTAGCAAATTCACCAGCCCAAAAAGCAATAAGACTCGCCAAGGCAACGCGCCATGCCGACCCAAAAGCAATTTCATAAACTTCCTGATTCTCCCAAAAAGGTGCGGGTGGGAGGGCTACCACAACCCAGGCCATTAGGGATGCAAAAGCCAGCCCTGCAAATCCAGCCCATATCACCCTCCTTGCTGCGGCATAACCATAAACCTCGGTGAGGATATCCCCAAAAATAAAGGAGATTGGAAAAAATAACACACCCGCGCCAAAAGTGATGACGCCAAAGATAGGTAAGTCAAGTTGTGAGATTTTTGCGGGCCCAATGATATTGGCAGCAATAAGCACAGTTACAAAGGCTGCCATAACCAAATCATAATATTTGTAACTCACATTTGTATTTTTTTTAGCCATTAATATTCCATCGGTTGTGCACATAGTCTCCGATCGCATTGATCCAGAACACCACAGACATAATACTTAAACCTACAAAGATTGCATAATGAGGAGCGACTAATAAGTACCTTACACTATCCCTCATCATTCCTCCCCACGAGGCATCAGGCGCCTGAAGACCCAAGCCTAAGAAGGATAAACTTGCCTCTGCAATCACAAGGGATGCTAACGCATAAGTTCCTTCAACAATTAGAGGGGTGCGAAGATTAGGGAAGATATGTTTGAACAATATCCATTGGTTATTACCCCCCATGGTTTGAGAAGCTTTTACAAAATCTATATTTTTAATCGACAACGTTTGACTCCTTGCAAGTCTAGCGTAACCCACCCATCCACCAATGCTCAGGGCTAGGATGAGATTTAATTTTCCTGGACTTAAAACTGCAGCAAAAGCGATGGCTAGTAATATTCCTGGGAATGACATGAATAAATTAATAATGAACAAAATAAATTGATCGAATCGCCCACCCAAATACCCTGAAGTCATGCCAATCAGGATTCCTATTGAGCTTGATACCAATGTGGCTAATAAAACAATGAGTGACGAATTAACAAGCCCATCCACTAACCTTGTCGCGATGGATCGGCCATAGTCATCCATCCCCAACCAAGCCTCGTTAGTTGGGCCAGATAAAATATAATCAAACACCATCTCATTAGGATTCCAGTCGAGTGTAAAACGAGCTAAAAATAAGAAAATCCAAAACATGCTAATGATAAAAAATAATTTATTCATGACCGTCTGTCCTGACTCTTGGGTCAGCCCAACGATAGATAAACTCTGTTAAAAAATTGATTAAAACATAGCTCGTGGCAATCACGAGGACACAGGCTTGGGTTACAGGATAATCTCGGCTTTGAATTGAGTCGACTAAAAGCTTACCTAAACCATTCCAACTGAAAATAGTTTCTGTAATCACGGCCCCCGATAACAAGGAGCCAAATTGCATGGCTAAGATAGTAATGATGGGCATTAAGACAAGTCTAAAGACATGCCTTAAAAGGACTTGCTGCTCTGATAAACCTTTTGCTCTTGCCGTTCTGGCAACATCCGATTCCAATAATTCAATCATGCAGTTTCTAGTCATCTTGACGGTGATGGCAATTAAACCCATAGCTAAGGTCAGTGCTGGCAAAATAATCGAAACAGGACTCTCCATGCCGCTGACGGGTAGCCATCCTAAAAAAATCGAGAAGAAGAGAATTAATAAAGGTCCTAAAAAAAAATGCGGTATGGATATAAATAAAACGCTCGTATGAGAAACACATCGATCCACCCATGAATTTTGATTTTTTGCAGCATAAAATCCTGCTGACAGTCCAATAACCATGGTAATAAAAATAGCTACCAAAGCTAGATGGTAGGTATTGATTAAGGCCCCTTTAATCAAATGGCTCACCGGCTGTTGATAAAAAAACGAGTAGCCAAGGTTGCCATTTAAAATATTTTTAAAGGTAATTAAGAGCTGATCAAAAAGCGGTTTATCTAAACCCAGCTGTGCTCTTAAATGATCTTGATCAGCAAGTGAGGCAGTCTCCCCAAGCATCACCAGTACGGGATCTCCGGGCACAAGGTGAATCAAAAAAAAACAGAGGATAAATATACCCAGCACCTGAAAAAAGAGCAATGAAAAATGATTAACTAAACTATGCTTCATTAATATTGACTTGATCGCCAACCTTTATTAAGTCAAACAGTTGCATGACATCGTCATTGGCCATTCTGATACAACCATGTGATGAGGGTTGGCCCAAAAGGTTTTCCTCGTTGGTACCATGGATATAAATATAACGCTGCATGGTGTCGACATCCCCTAGGCGATTAAAACCTATCTCCTGCCCCGAGAGCCAAATCAGTCTGGATAATATCCAATCACTTCTAGGTGATTTTTGTTCAAAGTCAGGTGACCATATTTCACCGGTAAAGCGTCGACCCTCGAACACACTAAATTTTTGACATTCACCCCCAATTTTAGCCCTAACGATATGTTTGCCTAATGGAGTTTGATTACTGTTTTTTCTTTGACCGACACCCTTGATGGCTGAGGATATCCTAAAGTGGAGGGTATCTTGTAAGCTTGAAATAAAAGAGAGGGTTTGATGTTTGATTGAAATTGAAATCTTAGCTGTCATCTTTTTTTATATACTTTAATCCTTGCCAATTTCCATCATTAGATGCCTTGTAATCAGTTATCTTATCACTATAAACGACAACATTTCCCTCATACCATAAGGGTAAAAATGCTACGTCGGAGAAAATCGTTTCAATCACTTCACGCCAATCGTTAGAATTAAGCGCTAAGTTCAACTGCTTATCAAGCTTATCATTATGATAAAAACCTCTGTTTAGGCCTAGAGGTGGCACCATGGTTGAATGAAAAATTTTGTAATGAATATCAGGATTTTTAATGCCCACCCAAGTCAATGAGTACATTTGAAAATTACCCGACTGGATATCCTTGAAATAGGTACCCCAATCTAATGATGATATTTTCAAATCAATATTAATCTCATTAAGTTGACGCTGAATAATGGTCGCTAACTTTAATCGAAAAGGGTCGGTTGAGGTTTTAAAATTAATTTTTAAGGGTTGATTACCATTATATTCATTAATGATTTTTTTTGCTTTGATTGGGTTATAGGGTAACGAGCCTATTGGTTGAGAGGCCCAATGATCCTCTGAAAAAAATTGGTTTGCTAGCTTGGTTTGATTGCTAAAGAAAAAGGCTATGATCTCTTCCCGATTAATTCCCATCATAATGGCTTTTCTTACATCCGGATTTGATAACACATCATCGCTAAAATTAAATCCCAAGTAGGTGACATTTGAACCTACATTTTCTTTAACGATCAGTCGTTCCTGTTTTTTTAAAAATCCAACCGTCTCTGTGGGGATATCGTTCTGCAATAGATCAATCTCCCCCCGCATTAACTTCAAAGCCCTGACTGTGGGGTCTTTGATCTCCTCAAACTTGACTAACTGGCCATCTGATTTTCTCTGTAAGACCTCAGGCTGAGTAAATTTTGGAATAAAAAAAGTACCCGACCCAATAGGTTTTTGTGAAAAATTATGCCCTTGGTCTAAATGAGTCGCCCTCATGATCGGTAAATAAAGTCGAGTGAGGAAATTTTGATCGGCATGATTTAATTCAATATTGAAACTATTTGAATCTAATTTTTTAACATTTCTAATGTTTTGCAATTCTGAATAAAAGGGTGAGCTTGATAAGTTTTTAAGGTGTCCAATGGATGCCAAAATGTCATCCAAAGTCATCCGCGCTCCATCAGAAAAAGAAGGAAGGTTTTTGTAAAGAGTAAACTCATAATTTACATTATCAATTTGTTTATATTTCACAAGATTGGAATTTACTTTTTGGTGTTCATCAAATTCAAATAAATAGGAATAGATAAGTTGATTGATTCTCTCTGAGCTGGCATCCGCAGAAAATCTTGGATCTAAATTTTGAGCCTTCTGGGCTACGCCAAAGTAAATAATTTTGGGATCTTTGTCGACACCACAACCAACGAATAATAGCAAAAAAGAAAGTATAAAAAAGAGCTTAGTCTTCATTTGATTCAAACACACTGATGGATTCAACGTGCGAGGTGTGTGGAAACATATTTAAAATACCTGCGCCTTTAAAAGTATAATTTTTTTCATGAACTAAAATGCCTGCATCCCTTGCCAAAGAGGCAGGATTGCAAGATACATAGACAATTCTTTTGGGGCGATTGATTTGATTAATCTGTTGAATTAAGTTTTGTGCGCCATCCCTAGGAGGATCGATTAACCATTTATCTGCCTGACCCAAGGGTGTTAATACATCATTCGAATGCTTAAAAAGATCAAGTTGCATGAAACTAACTAAGTGATCTAATTTATTTTTTTGGGCATTTTTATTTGCGGCATCGACTAAAAAACGATCACCCTCAAAACCAATCACTTTAGATTGAAATGTTGCAATCGGTAAAGTAAAATTTCCGAGCCCACAAAAGAAATCAAAAATTAATTCATCTTTTTTTGGATCCAGATAATACATCGAGCGTCTTATCATGACCTGATTAATAAAAGGATTAATTTGAGTAAACCCAGTCGGATTAAATTGATAAGATAAATTGTATTCATCATTTTTAAATTCAATTAAATGATCGGTTGTCTCAAGTAATGGCTTGACGGTGTCATGGCCTTTGGTTTGTGTCCAAACTTCAACCTGGAACTCAGTCTGAAATCTCATCAATTCATCAGTATCATTAGTAGAGAGTGGTTTTAAAATTCTTAAGACAAGAATATGACGATCTTGATTTGAGGCATACTCAATTTGGGGTACCGCATCCTTGATCGATAATCGACTAAGACTTTTTTGCAGTGGCTCTAAAAGATTAGAAATTTTTTTTGGTAAAACCTCACAGCTCGTCATGTCTGTTAAGAAATGGGAAAGTTTTTCATTAAAGCCTACCAAGACTTTATTTTTCTTGTCTACAAATTTTGTCCTTAATCGTGCTTTATGTCGGTATTGTTTTTGAGGTCCAAAGATGGGGGAAAATATAGTATCTGGTTTTACTTTTGCCACATGCCATAAAGTCTCCTCAAAGGCTTTTTGTTTATAGGCAACTTGGGCTCCATAATCATAATGCTGCATTGAACAACCACCACAAATGCCATAATAGGTGCAAATAGGTTGGCTTCTTTGAGGTGAGACCTCAAAAATATTTTCTGATTTTGCAAAAAAGACTTTTTTACTTTTTTTAAAAATTCGAAAACTGACTTTCTCACCTAGTAATGCATTTTCAATAAAAATAGTTTTCTCATTCTGATGAGCAATGCCTCTACCTTGGTGATCAATAGCCTCTATTCGAACTAAGTCATCAAAATTATCTTTGGGGGCCATGCAAATAACTAGGCTGGAAATAGACCCGTTGATAGGTATCGATCGCCCCGATCACAAGCTATAGAGACTATGACTGCATCAGGATTTTTTTTTGCAATTGAAAGAGCAACAAATAAAGCTCCTCCAGTCGAGGCGCCACAAAAAATGCCCTCTTCTGAGGCTAAACGTCTAGCTGTTGCTTCAGCATTAGGTTGACTAACATTGATCACTTCATCAATATTCTCTTTGGTAAAAATTTTAGGGAGATAAGCCTCAGGCCATTTTCTAATACCAGGAATTTGAGCACCTTCCTCAGGCTGAACACCAATAATTTGTATGTTTGGGTTCATTTGTTTTAAAAACTTTGATGTGCCAACAATCGTGCCTGTGGTACCCATGCTTGAGATGAAATGCGTCACCTTGTTTTGCGTATCTCGCCAAATTTCAGGTCCTGTCCCCTCGAAATGAGCTCTTGGGTTATCGGGATTACCAAACTGATCTAACACAACCCCCTTGCCCTCAGCTTGCATGTTTAGCGCTGTATCTCTTGCAAGTTCCATACTTCCCTCTTTTGAAGTCAGTATCAACTCTGCACCAAAAGCCTTCATGGTTTGACGTCTCTCAAGGGATTGATTCTCGGGCATGATGAGGATCATCTTATAGCCCCGCATGGCAGCGACCATGGCCAAGGCAATGCCTGTGTTTCCAGATGTTGCCTCGATAAGCGTATCACCAGGCTTAATATCACCGCGCTCTTCTGCTCTCTTGATCATCGAATAAGCAGGTCTATCTTTGACAGAGCCTGCAGGATTGTTTCCCTCAAGCTTTAAAAAAACTTGGCCCATACTAGGGCTAACCAATCTTTTTAATTGGGCTAAAGGGGTATTGCCAATGGTGGCTTCAATACTTAATGTCATTTTTTAATTTTTTTAAATATAAATAAGGCATAAATTAGAAAAAATAGATAACCTAAAAAAGCCATCATAGGCAAGGATAATCCATAAAAAGTCCAATCAACTTTTGAGCAATCACCTGTTCCCTGAAAGAGCAGATTAAATGCCTCTATTAACGGAAAATTTTCAAACATATAATCAAGGTCAATGCCGCACTCAGCTGGCACCGTAATATATTTTTGCTGTATCAGGACATGTCTTACTGAAAAGATAAGTCCAACTATGGATGTAATTCCTATGGCTAATAAATAAATGATCCTCACAAAAAAGTTTAAAGGCAACCAAACAAAAAATACAAACAAGAGTCCCAACACGATAAAGATAATTCTTTGGGTGATGCATAAAGGACAAGGGTCTAATTGATAGGTGAGCTGAATCCATAAGGCAGCAACAATCATTAAAAAACTTAAAAGGGCCGCATAAATATTTGATCGTTTAAATGTCATTGAATACTAAAAAAATAAAACAATATGTACTATGATATTTTATGTAATTAATAAAGTTTATATTACCTTTGAATAACTCATACGATAATAGCTTAAACCCCAAAGTTTCCAAAATCTTTACCGTCAGCGAGATCAATCGTCTCGTAAAAAATGTTCTGAATGATAATTTCACCAAGCTATGGATTAAGGGTGAAGTTTCTAATTTCACTGAAGCCAGTTCGGGTCACTGGTATTTCTCACTGAAAGATAATCAAGCACAGGTTAGATGTACCATGTTTCGTGGGCAAAATTTTAATCTAGGATGGCTACCTAAAGATGGTGACTTAGTCGAAGCTCAATGCCAAATTGGCTTGTATGAAGCTCAAGGTCAATACCAACTTAATATTCAAATGATCCAACGCGCAGGGCTAGGTGCGCTATTCGAAAAGTTTAACCAGTTAAAAATAAAACTAGAGTCAGAGGGATTGTTTGATGAAGATCAAAAAAAACCTTTACCTTCCTACCCCCTAACAATAGGCGTGATTACATCACCCGATGGTGCTGCGTTAAGGGATGTTTTAACCACACTCAATCGCAGAGCCAATAAAACTAATGTAATAATCTACCCCACACTGGTCCAAGGTGAATTAGCTGCCAATCAGATAATAGAGGCGATCAAAATTGCTAATGAAAGGCTTGAGGTTGATGTCTTATTATTATGCCGTGGAGGTGGATCGATTGAGGATTTGTGGCCCTTTAATGAGGAAAAGTTAGCCTATGAAATTTCCAATTCAAAACTACCCATCATCTCAGCAGTTGGTCATGAAACTGATTTCACCATCGCAGATTTTGTTGCTGACCTTAGGGCTGCCACACCAACCGCAGGGGCTGAAATTATTAGCGAGAATCTTTATAACCTAACTCAGAACCTAGACTACTATGCTGAGCATTTACTTAAAATGATTCAAACTAAAATTGAGCAGCAAATGATGCGTTGTGATTATTTAGAAAAGAGATTGCTTTCCCCCAAACAGCTTATTAGGGTTCAAGAAGAAAAAATTAAAGGTTATGAAACAAGGATCAAAAATCTTTTAGATAATAAATTTTCACACTACAACAATCGTGTCATTTTATTTAAATCAGCTTTAACCATCAGTCGGTATAAACAGATGCTAGAAAATATTAAAAGGTCCCTGATGAACATAGAAAAAAGATTACTTTTAAATTGTATAAATAAAATTAAGATGACTATGGACAAAATAGAAAATTATGATTACCGTTTAACACTTTTAAACCCAGAACTGATTCTGGAGCGTGGTTATTCCATAATTTATGATGATGACAAAAAGATTGTTAAGGATGTATCTGGTTTTAAGGTTGATGATAGAATCCATTTAAAACTTTATCGCGGAAATGCTGAAGCAAAAATCACAAAAAAATCATAGTCGGTACTGATGAAAAAATCCTCAAAACATAATGCGGGCATGTTTGCCCTATCATTAGCAGCCCTAGGAGTTGTATTTGGTGATATTGGGACCAGTCCACTTTACGCCATGCGTGAGGTCTTTACCATTGGTAATAATATACTAGAACTCAACGCCATGAATGTTTTTGGTGTCCTATCCATCATTTTTTGGGCCCTCATTCTCGTAGTTAGCGTCAAGTACATCCTCTTTATCATGCATGCCAATAATCATGGTGAGGGCGGTATCATGGCGTTACTCTCTTTAGCCATGCGTAAAAATAAAAATAAACGAAGAAGAATTTTTATTGCCTCAATTGGTATGCTGGGTGCATGCATGTTTTATGCAGACGGCATGATTACCCCTGCTATTTCAGTGATGTCAGCGATTGAAGGTATTGAATTTATTACGCCCACATTCCATAGCTACATTATCCCCATTACACTCATTATCATTGTTGGGCTTTTCTCTTTTCAAAGCCGGGGAACAAGTACCGTTGGTTTTTTATTTGGGCCAGTGATGTTGTTATGGTTTTCATCTTTGGCAGTGTTAGGTGTGATCAATATTATTAAAGAGCCCGCTGTTCTCCAGGCGCTCAATCCTTATTACGCCTACTATTTTTTATCTAGTCAGCCTTCGATCGCATTCATAACATTAGGGGCCGTCGTATTAGTTGTTACTGGTGCTGAGTCACTTTACGCTGACATGGGGCACTTTGGACGCGACCCTATTAAATGGACCTGGTTTAGCTTTGTGTTTCCAGCTTTGGCTATCAACTATTATGGCCAAGGGGCTCTAGTGCTGGCCGACCCGTCAACCATCAAGAATCCTTTTTATCTCATGGCGCCTGAATGGTTAATCATTCCTCTAGTAGCGCTGGCAACCATCGCGACGATTATTGCCTCACAAGCCTGTATCACCGGAGCATTTTCAGTCTCCAGGCAAGCGCTGCAACTCGGATTCATTCCAAGGATGCGTATCGACCACACCTCTGAAAATCAAGAAGGACAAATCTACTTGCCACGAGTGAACTGGATTCTCATGATAGGTGTCATGTCGGTTGTTTTAATTTTCCAAAGTTCAAGTGCACTAGCAGGCGCTTATGGGGTTGCTATCACCATCAACTTTGTTTTAACTACCTCGCTGGCTTGTTTTGTTTTTACACAAATATGGCGCTGGCATTGGCTAAAAACTTTACTTATCGTATGTGGCTTTCTTTTAGTCGACTTAATTTTTTTCGGTGCAAATATAATTAAAGTTTTTGATGGTGGCTGGTTTCCATTGCTCGTTGGTGCGATTCTCATATTTCTCATGTCAACATGGAAGAAGGGGCGATCTTTACTCTTCCGAAAAGTTAAAAATGAATCAATGCCCATTGACGTTTTCATGAAATCAATGAAAACCCAGTTAAAGAATCGAGTTAAAGGTACGTCTGTTTTTCTTACCCCCAATCCAGAGGGTGTCCCACACGCCCTGCTGCATAATTTAAAGCACAATAAAGTTGTGCATGAGAATGTGGTCTTACTAACCATTCGTTTTCATAACTACCCGCATGCGACGCGATCAAACTTAATTGAGCTTGAGGAGCTATCCAATAAGTTTTACAAGGTCATCCTTAATTATGGCTATAAGGATGAAACCAATGTTCCTCGAGATCTCGCAAAGTGCAAGAAATTTAAGTTGTCGGTCGATGATGTGCAAACCTCTTACTTTATTGGTAAGGAAAGCCTAATTGCTGAACCATCCAATCACATGATGCTGTTTAGAAAAAAAGTGTTTGTCACCCTATTTAGAAGCGCCGAAAATATTACCAATCAATTTCATCTACCTACGAACAGAGTTGTGGAACTTGGGAGCCAAGTTATTTTCTAAACGTAATGATGCGAATTTTATTAATTTGTGTTTTATTTCTATCTGGTTGTGCCTCAACCACACTTAAAACTGATTCTGAAGTCACACGAAGTCAGTTCCTCTTACTACCTGAATATATGGCCATGGGTATGGCCGAGGATGCATACAGGCAAGAGATCAATAAAGCAGAGGAAAATAACAAGCTCAATGAAAATGCTGAGGAAGTAAAGCGCATCAAAGATATTGCCTATAAACTTATCGATCAGGTATTTGTGTTCAGGGATGATGTGAGTGATTGGAACTGGGAAATTAATGTTGAGACCAGTGATGAGGTAAATGCCTATTGTATGCCTGGTGGAAAAATCATGGTTTTTTCAGGCATCATCGAAAAAACTCATGCCACTGATGATGAGATTGCCGCTATTTTGGGTCATGAAATAGCGCATGCCTTAAGAGAACATGGCCGTGAGCGAATGTCGACCGCCTTTGTGCAACAAGTGGGTTTGATCGGATTTGCAGCCTATATTTCAAGTCGTGATGGTAGTCGCCTATCGAAAGAAAGCGCCATTCAGGCTGCTGCCTTGGGTGCTACTTTATTTTTTGCCTTACCGAATAGCCGTGAACAAGAAAGAGAGGCAGATAAATTAGGTCTTGAGTTGGCTGCTAGGGCTGGTTATAACCCCATGGCAGCGGTGAGCTTGTGGAGAAAAATGGATGCCCTATCCAATGTTGATATTCCAGAATTTCTAAGTACGCACCCTTCGAATGAAAATCGAATCGAGGACATTACTCAGCACGCTAAAGTCGTCAATCATCTTTACCTAGAAAATAAGCCCAAATAATAACTCTCATTGGTAGGTATTAGATTAAAGTAGGTTAAAATACAGCCTTTATTAACAAAGTAGTTAAAGAATATGTCGAATTTACAAAATATTATTGAAGATGCTTTTGAAAATCGAAGCAGCATTACCCCTCAATCAGTCAGTAGTGAAATTAAAACTGCAATTAATGAAACCATTGAAGGCCTTAATCAAGGCAATTTAAGAGTGGCTTCAAGAATTGGTGATTCACAAGAATGGGAAACCCATCAATGGATTAAAAAAGCAGTCCTTCTCTCCTTCCGTATTGATGATAATCATCAAATGAATGCGGGCTATACAAACTACTTTGATAAAGTGCCCTCAAAATTTGCAAACTTCCAGGAGAAAGATTTTAAAGAGGGTGGTTATCGCGTCGTACCAAACGCCATGGTTCGTCATGGAAGCTTCATCGGTAAAAATGCTGTTTTAATGCCCTCCTACGTCAATATCGGGGCCTATGTTGATGAGGGTACCATGGTAGATACTTGGGCTACGGTAGGTTCTTGCGCTCAAATTGGTAAGAATGTTCACCTCTCAGGAGGCGTGGGTATTGGTGGAGTGCTTGAGCCTGTGCAAGCAGGGCCCACCATTATTGGAGATCATTGCTTTATCGGTGCCAGATCTGAAGTGGTTGAAGGGGTTGTTGTGGAGGATAATGTTGTGGTTTCTATGGGTGTATACATTGGCCAATCAACCAAAATTCTTGATCGTGAAACCGGTCAAGTTACCTACGGTCGAATTCCTAAAGGCTCTGTTGTTGTTTCAGGAAATCTTCCATCAAAAGATGGTAGCTATTCCCTTTACTGCGCTGTGATTGTCAAAAAAGTTGATGAAAAAACACTTGGCAAAGTAGGTATCAATGAACTCTTGAGAGGAATTTAAGATGTACCAAGTTTATGGTATTAAAAATTGTAATACTGTAAAGAAAGGTTTGGGCTGGCTTGATCATAACCAGATTGAGTATGAATTTTTGGATGTTAAAAAAAATGTGCTCGATAAAAATTTATTAAACTCATGGATGAAAAATCTACCGGCTAACCTTCGTTGGGAGCAACTTATCAACAAAGCAGGTATCACTTGGCGTCAACTTTCTGAGGAAGACAAATTAAACGCTGAAAATACGCAAGGTGCCATTCAATTAATTTTAAAAAAACCTTCGGTTATGAAAAGACCTGTGATTACGAAAAATAATCAAGTCTTATCCATTGGTTATGATGATACTCATTTCAAAGAGAATTTTTTATGAGTCAAACACTTGAACTAGCAAGACAACTAATTGAACAAAAATCAATTACACCTGCGGATGTTAATTGCCAGTCGGATATGACTGATCGACTTAAACCTCTCGGTTTTAATATCGAAACACTTAAATCTAATGGGGTTACTAATTTCTATGCCAGAAAGGGTGATACATCACCGTTTGTTGTTTTTGCCGGACATACTGATGTTGTGCCTCCAGGTCCCATAGATAAATGGCAAAGTGATCCCTTTGTGCCTACCATCAGAGACAATAAACTCTACGGGCGTGGAGCGGCCGATATGAAAAGTTCTCTAGCCGCCTTTATTGTTGCCATCGAGGAATTTCTAAACGATCATTCAAGCTTCAAAGGTTCTCTTGGACTTTTGATTACCTCCGATGAGGAGGGAGTCGCAACCGACGGGACAGTTAAGTTAGTGGATATGCTTAAGAAAAGGGGTGAACTCATCGATTACTGTATCGTAGGTGAGCCAACCTCTAATCTAAAATTTGGTGATACCATTAAAAATGGGCGTCGTGGATCCCTTTCTGCAAGTCTCATTGTCAAAGGAATTCAGGGGCATATAGCCTACCCTCATCTTATAAAAAATCCTATCCATGCCATTGCCCCTGCTATTGATGCCCTTGTTAAAGAAAAATGGGATGAGGGCAATGAGTTTTTCCCGAAGACATCATGGCAAGTCTCAAACATTAAGGGCGGAACCGGAGCCACCAATGTGGTCCCGGGTGAGGTTGAGATTAAATTTAATTTTAGATATTCAACCGCAAGCACGGCAGATCAATTAAAAGATCGAGTGGAAAAAATTCTTAAAAACCATAACCTGGATTATGAGATTGAGTGGGAGCATTCAGGAAAACCTTACCTCACTCAACCAGGCAAATTAGTGGATGCCATGAGTAATGCTATTAACAGGGTTGTTGGGATATCGCCCGATGTATCAACCACGGGCGGAACCTCAGATGGTCGATTTATTGCTGATATATCACAGGAGGTGATTGAATTTGGTCCCATTAACGAATCCATACACAAAATTAATGAGCATGTTGTTGTGGGTGACATCGATCGATTAAAAGATATCTACAAAGAAACCTTAATTCATTTACTTACTTAATTTTATTTCATCAACGAATTCGTTGTGGAATTCTAAAATCTTTTGTATCAATTTCACAAGCACTTAAAAGATTCAAGGTGTGCTTCTGAGAAAGTTCTTCATGCATGCCACGTTTTAGGTAATTAGGAAGGCTCAGGGGTCCAAAACGAATACGAATGAGACGACTCACCTTGATATCAAAATACTCAAACATCCTTCGAACCTCTCTATTTCTACCCTCTTTAATAGAAACCTTGTACCACTTATTAGCCCCCTCACCCCCCTCAAACGAGAGACTCTCAAACTTTGCGATACCATCCTCTAGCTTGATACCCTTGCACAAAAGATTTCCCTGCTCCTCAGTTAGATCACCAAGAATTCTGACAGAGTATTCTCGAATCGCCCCGTACCTTGGGTGCATTAATTTATTGGCTAACTCACCTGATGATGTAAAGATCAAAAGGCCTGAGGTATTAAAATCAAGCCTTCCAATCGCAATCCACTTGGCTTGTTTAATTTTAGGTAACTTTTGATAAACGGTTGGCCGTCCCTTAGGGTCCTTAACAGTAACTATTTCACCCTCGGGCTTATGATAGAGAATTACCCTTGGAAGATTTTTAACCCTAGGTGCGCCAACCAACTTTCCATCAAAGCTTATTTGATCTTCATTGCTTACCTGTTGCCCTAAAACAGCCAGCAGACCATTCACAGTAATTTTTCCATCAATGATTGCTTGCTCAATCTGCCTTCTGGAGCCGTAACCAAGTTGAGCGAGGTATTTATGGATCCTCTCTGAGCTTGATTTACCTATAGAAACGTTATGGCCAGATCTTTTTTGAGCCCTAATTTTATCATTCATCAAGATTACCCTCGCTCGATAATTCTTGTTCATCCATCAAATCATCATCCGAGGTAAGGGTATTTATATCAGGTAACTGTGACAGTGATGTCAGTGAAAAATCATCAAGAAAAAACTTGGTTGTTCCATAAAGTGCGGGACGGCCAGGAACCTCTTTATAACCAATGATCTCGATCCACTCACGCTCTAAAAGTTGGCGAATTGAATTTGGGTTTAAGGAGACACCTCTAATTTTTTCAATATCGCCTCGCGTAACAGGTTGACGGTATGCAATGATAGCCAAGACCTCTAAGACGGCTCTTGAATACTTCACCAAACGATCAGGATTTAAACGAGTTAAATTTTCACAAAAACTAGACTTTGCTTCAAAACGATAACCTGAAGCAACCTGAACCAAGTCCATGGTTTTCTCCTGCCAATCATTTTTGATTTCATCGATTAACATTCTAAGTGTTGAGCGTTCGACTTTTTCCTCGAAGAGTTTTTGTATATCGTCAATGGATAGTGGGCGACTACTGGTTAGGAGAGCAACCTCAATGGTTTCTTTTAACTTTATTGAATGTTCCATTAGATATCCCATCGCTTCAAATAAATCGGAGAGCATGGCGCTTGTTGATTAATTTTTATCATGCGTTCCTTACAAAGCTCCAAGATAGCCAAAAAACATACCACCATTTTTGCGAGTGGGTCATGCTTAATATCGAACAGTGAGGCAAACTCAACAAAATCTTTCTCCGTCACTTGTTTGAGAATGAGTGTCATGTGCTCACGCACAGACAGTTCGGATCGTTCAATTTTATGTGACTCAAATTGCTTGGCCCTTTTAACTACATTCTTCCATGCATCAAAAAGTTCTTCAATCGTCACATCAGGTAATTTAGTTTCAACCACCCTTTCAAAATAACTTTGCGCAACAAAACGATCACGCCCAACTTGAGGAATTTCGTTGAGCTCTTGCGCAGCAGTCTTCATAAGCTCGTACTCAATGAGTTTTTTGACAAGCTCAGAGCGTGGATCAACCTCATCATCCTCCTCACTTTCCGGTGTTGGTAAGAGCATTCTTGATTTAATTTCAATAAGCATCGCAGACATTAAGAGATAATCAGCTGCTAATTCAAGTTTGACTTGCTTCATTTTCTCAACGTAAACAATGTACTGTGCCGTTAATATCGCCATCGGTATATCGAGGATATCAATATTATTTTTACGAATCAGATAAAGCAGTAAGTCTAAGGGGCCCTCGAAAGAGTCCAGATAGACCTCCAATGCATCCGGTGGAATAAATAAATCCTGAGGTGCGGCCTCAATGAGTTCACCGTAAACTTTTGCATTAAAACCAGAATTGATTAATGATTCGCTCATGAAAAATTAATACCCATAACCTCACGTACTTCCCTCATCGTATCTCGTGCGAGCTTTCTTGCTTTCTCACACCCTTCAGCCACAACACTTTTAACTAAATCGGGGCTTTCAATATAGTTATTCGCTCTTTCTTGGATGGGTTTGAGCTCTTTTTGAATAGATTCAATCACTGGCTGCTTACATTCAACGCAACCAATCTCAGCACCTTTACAGCCTTGCTCAACCCAGTTTCGGGTTTTTTCATCAGAGTAGACTTGGTGAATTTGCCATACCGGACAATTGTTAGGATCACCTGGATCATTTCTTCTAATACGCGCAGGATCGGTTGGCATGGTTCTTATCTTTTTCTCAATATCCTCAGGGGACTCTCTTAAGGCCAAGGTATTATTGTATGACTTCGACATCTTCTGACCATCCAAACCAACCATCTTTGAGGCTGGCGTTAGCTTGTACTCAGGCTCAAGTAAGATCATTTTTCCCCCACCCTCTAAAAAGCCTAAGAGACGCTCTTTGTCACCTAAACTCAAATTTTGCTGCTCTTCAATCAACACCTGCGCCGCTTCAAGCGCTTGATCATCGCCCTCTTCTTGATAGGCCGTTCTGAGTTCACGGTAAAGTTGGCCACGTTTTGAACCTAATTTTTTAATTGCTTCTTCGGCCTTATCCTCAAAACCCAACTCTTTTCCATATAAATGATTAAATCGCCTTGCAACCTCTCGCGTAAATTCAATATGTGGGACCTGATCTTCACCCACAGGAACCTGCGTTGCTTTGTAAATAAGAATGTCAGCGCTCTGTAATAGTGGGTATCCTAAAAAACCGTAAGTTGATAAATCTTTAGATGAAAGCTTCTCTTGTTGATCTTTATAGGTCGGTACTCGCTCCAGCCAACCTAATGGAGTGATCATCGACAAAAGTGTGTGTAACTCCGCATGCTCAGGTACCTTTGACTGAATGAAAACTGTGGCTAGAGCCGGGTCAATTCCAGCGGCAAGCCAATCAATCACCATATCCCATACATTTTTTTCAATGATTTCTGGGTCATCATAATGTGTAGTCAAAGCATGCCAATCCGCCACGAAAAAGAGGCATTCAGACTCGTGTTGAAGATTAACCCAGTTTTTTAAAACACCATTGTAGTGACCTAAATGCAGGCTACCAGTGGGCCGCATTCCAGAGACTACTCTTTCAATTGCCATAATATTTCCAATATTTTGTTAACCAAAAATGCCAAAGATAATACCCTGGCTCATTCTAACTAAAGGCATCAAAATTTGACTTAATAAACCTGACACCAGTAAGAAAATTAAAATAAAAAATCCATACCGCTCCAACCCTGCAACGTAATTTGACCAAGGATGAGGTAACACACTAACCGCAATTCGACCGCCATCAAGTGGAGGGATTGGTAAAAGGTTCAGTACCATGAGCACAATATTAATTTGTATACCAGCTAAACACATCACGCGCATAAACAACTCAGCATCTTGAGGAAAAAAATTAATCCTAGCCAATAAAATCGTCCAAAAAATAGCCATAACTAAATTCGCAGCAGGCCCAGCAAGTGCGACCCAAAACATATCTTTTTTTGGATTCGTTAAATTGGAGAAATTTACGGGTACAGGCTTAGCCCAACCAAATAAAATACCTCCTACCAAAAGTGTGAGGGCAGGAAAAATAACCGTACCAACAGGGTCAATATGACGAAGTGGGTTTAATGAAATACGGTTCATGTAATGTGCAGTCATATCACCAAAGTATCGCGCGACATAACCATGGGCCGCTTCATGAACAGTAATGGCAAAGAGTATTGGTAAAGCGTAGGCGGATATTTTTTGAATAATTGTCAGTTCCATTGATGACATTCTATGATAAGTGTTTCTATTAAAAAAGAACTAATTGATCTTTACCTCGGGCAAATGCCAATCCATCCATATCGGTTGACATTGATTAGGAAATTGAAAGAGCCTACCCATTTCTCGATGCGAAATACCGGGCCCATGAAAATCTGAACCGCAAGAAGCGAGCAAATCATACTGATCTGCCATATCTGCAAAAAAATGACTTTGTGAAGGATCTTGGCTACCAGAAACAACCTCTATGCCCACACCACCAGCCACTTTAAAATCACTCATAAGCCGAGGATAAAGTTTATTACCCATATCATAGCGCCCTGGGTGAGCAATCACGGCTGCTCCACCCGCATCCCTTATCCACCCCACTGCATCCTCTAAAGAGGCCCACTGATGTTCAACATAACCCGGTTTGCCCTGGGTTAAATATTTCTTGAATACCGATTTGATATCCTTGGCAAAACCTTTTTCAACGATGTATCTTGCAAAGTGTATACGCCCTAAAATGCCTGACTGAGCATATTTCATAGCTCCTTCGTAAGCTTGCTCAATACCAGCCAAGCCCAAAGCATGACTCATCCTTTTAGCCCTGTCATCTCTACCCTGCCTTATCATCTCAAGATGGTTCTTTAAATTCTGATTATTGGCCTCAAAATTTAATCCAACAATGTGAACCGTTCGTTTTTGCCACGTAACAGAAATTTCGACTCCATTAATAAAAATCATGTTCATTTGGGAAGCTTTTTGTCTTGCCTCATCAAGACCTGCGATATCATCATGATCAGTGAGCGCTAAAACATTCACGCCCTTCTCAGAGGCATGATGGACAAGTTGAGCGGGACTCAAAAGTCCGTCGGATATAGTAGAATGACAATGAAGATCAACAATCAAATTTGGATTATTCATTTATTCAATTATAGTGGTTTTATTTTTTAATCAACAGGTAATTTTATTGTGAAATTTTTTTATGACTTACTTCCTGTAATCCTTTTTTTTGTTGCTTACAAGATGTATGACATTTTTGTGGCAACCGCAGTTGCCATCATTGCAACACTTGCACAAATAGCCATTTTTTATTTAAAACATCGAAAGCTTGAAAAGATGTTGGTATTCAATGGATTGATGATTACCATCCTTGGCGGTTTAACCATACTTTTAAAAGATAAATATTTCATCATGTGGAAACCCTCTCTGATCTATTGGGCTTTTGCCTTAGCTCTTTTGTTTGCAGATCAATTTTTTAATCGTAACCTCGTCCAGTTAGCGTTAGGAAAGCAAATGGAGTTAAGCAAAATTGTGTGGAAAAAGATTAATATTTTTACGGCTCTATTTTTTATTTTATTAGGCTTTATAAATTTATTTGTCGCCTATAACTTCAGTGAAAATACTTGGGTTAACTTTAAACTTTTTGGCCTAACAGGTTTACTTTTTTTATATATGATTGCTATTGCTATTTATATATCTAAAACCAATAAGGATAGATGATGTGGTACGTATTCAATGCAAAAGATAAAAAAGATACTTTAGATCTAAGATTAAAACACCGCCCTGAACACTTGGCTCGTCTTGAGTTATTGATTCAAAAAGGTCGTCTTCTAGTTGCGGGTGCTTATCCCGCCATTGATAGCATTGACCCTGGGCCCAATGGCTTTATGGGAAGCTTAATTATTGCCGAGTTTGACTCAATCGACGAGGCTAAAAAATGGGCGGATGAGGAGCCGTTTCTTAGATACGGTATTTATGAATCTATCGATGTTAAACCTTTTAGAAAAAGCTTACCTTGATTGATGATTGATATTATTAAAGAAAGGCTCAGCCACCTATCCCCTTTAATGATAGAGATCACTGATCAAAGTCATCTGCACCATGGACATAAAGGTAACTCAGGTGGTGGCCATTACACACTGACAATTACCAGTGCGTCATTTTCTAAATTAAAACGCATGCAAAGACATCGACTTATCTATGATGCACTGGCCGACCTCATACCTCACAAAATTCATGCATTAAGCATTAAAGCGCTTGCCCCCGATGAATAAGATCCTAACTTTTCTTCTTATTTTCATGCATAGTTCTTTGGCTTGGTCCGATGTAGCAAACGTCAATGGCGAGATTATTGAAGACCGATTTTTAGAATTCATTGTGGATGAGGTTGAAAAGCAAGGTCGCGAGATCAATCAAGATATGCGCAATAATATTGTTGATCGCCTCATTGATCTAAAAGTGATTAACCAGGCCGCAAAAAAATCAGGATTGCTTGATGACCCGAAAATTCTTACCCGTGCACAATTGTCGACTCAGGAATTAATTTATACATTGTTTCTGCAAGACTACATAATAAAAAATCCAGTGAAAGATAAGGATGTCGAGGATGAATACACAAAATTCAAAAAAACATTTAATGAAAAAGAGTATCTCGCCAGTCACATTCTTTTAAAAACAAAAAATGAGGCAGAAGATACGCTGAAAAAACTCTCCGAGGATGCTGATTTTGCAATGCTTGCAAAATCAAAATCTATCGATCACGAGACCAAAGATAATGGAGGGTCACTTGGTTGGTTTAGGAAAAACGATATGGTCGTGCCTATTTTTAATCAAGTGATAAAAATGTCTAAAGAAGAAGTGACAAAAACTCCCATACAAACTAAATTTGGTTGGCATATTATTAAGTTGATCGATATAAAAAATGCTAATCCACCCTCTTTTGAAGAAGTTAAAGAGGAACTTAAGACAGGTCTTCAAAAAGCTAAGCTTAAAAAATACCTGGATGATTTAAGGGCACAAGCTAAGATCAAGATTAATTAAAAAATTGTTTGAAGTTACCGAATCTTTATTTTATAATTGAGAATGATTCTCATTTAGGAACATGATGACGCTAAAACAATTACTTGCAGGCCAAACTGGAGTGATCAAATCATTAACTGAAAACGATCTGTTTAATGATCGCTTGGTGGCGCTTGGCCTTAAAAAAAATAGCATCATTGAATTGATTCGACAAGCAAAATTTAATGGTCCTTTTCACTTAAAAATTGGAACCACAGAGTTTATGCTTCGCTCCAGCATTGCTGAACAAATTCAAATAGAAGTATATAACCAACCTCAAAGTCTATGAAAAGAGTTGCCTTAATTGGCATGCCCAATACAGGCAAGTCTACTCTATTTAATAAAATCAGTGGATCTTCCGCTAAAGTAGGCAATTGGCCAGGCGTGACTGTTGATCTTTTATCAGTCAAAACCATGTTTGGTGGGGAGTTAATTGAGCTGATTGATCTGCCTGGTATTTATGGCTTAAGTGGCTATTCAGAGGATGAAAAGGTCGTTGCTGACTTTATTAAAAATAATCAGATTGACCACATCTTCTATGTCGCTAATAGCACCCAATTAGATCGTCAACTTGAACTCATGCTGGAATTAAAAAAATTTAATATTCCACTAACATTAGTTGCTAATATGATCGACGAGGCCAAGGCCTTTGGTATTGAAATTGATTTTAAGGTGCTAGAGCAATGTCTACAAACCGAGATCATTCCCATTAGCGCAAAATATGGGCAAGGTTTTGAAAAGCTTCATCAAAAACCAAAAAAAAATCTACCTCAAAAAAAACAGATCATTGAACTAGATCAAGTTGTAAAAAAAACGATTCATTATCCTGCTCGATTAAATAATCAAAATACCAAAAAATTAGATGCTCTTTTTTTAAATCCCGCCTTTGGACTTCCCATCTTCCTTTTTATTATTTTTGGGGTCTTTCAGTTTGTTTTCTCAGCCGGTCAACCTATTCAAGAATGGATGAGCAACTTCTTCTCTCTCATACAAGAAAACTATCTTATTCCGCTTTTAAGTCCTTTAAACAGCATGCTGCAAAGTTTTATCATCGATGGAGTCTATGCTGGTTTAACTACGGTGGCTGCTTTTGTGCCTATTATCATTTTATTTTTTTTCATTATGACCATTATCGAGGACAGTGGTTATTTCTCAAGAGCAGCTTTTTTAATGGATAAAATTATGGAAAAAATGGGGTTAGATGGGCGAGCTTTTGTCATGATGTTGATGGGTTTTGGATGTAATGTTCCAGCGTTAATGGGTACTAAAATTATGAGGACAAAAGAAATAAGGTTTTTAACCATGTTGGTCATACCCTTCTCGCTCTGCTCAGCAAGATTACAAGTCTTCTTATTTTTAATTGCCGCCTTTTTTTCACCTACCCATGGAGCTTTGGTGCTATTTTCTTTGTACTTACTTAGTTTTTTTTCTATTTTTATAACGGCCATTATTTTTAAAAATAAATACCAAAGTAACGAACCTCTAGTTTTGGAACTACCCCCCTATCGCTTCCCCACAACACGTCAAATTCTCATTAGGGGCTGGCATGAGGTGAAACACTTTCTAAATCGTGCCTCAAAATTTATTGTGTTAGGTGTGATTGTTGTATGGGCCTTAACTCATTTTCCAGCTGGGTATGAGCCAGCATCTGAACAAACTTACGCAGGGGTGATTGGAAATTTTTTTCATCCTATCTTTGACCCCATAGGGATAGATCAATTACTCGTGATTGCCTTAATTTTTGGCTTCATCGCAAAAGAAATTTTGATAGGAGCCCTAGCGGTTATTTTTGGTCTGGAGGGTCAAGCCCTATCATCCCATCTTGTAGAACTCTTCAATCATGGTCAAGCCATTAGCTTTATGATTTTCACCCTGATTTATACACCCTGCCTATCCACCATTGCCACACTCAAGAATGAATCTAAAGATAGGACCTTAACCATATTATCTATTTTTTGGTCTCTAGGGCTTGCGTGGCTTATGAGTTTTATTTTCTACCAAATATATTTACATATTTAGAAAATCGATAATTAAACCACGCTAAAGACTGTTAAAATTTCATTTTCAAAAATTCAATTGATCTACAATTAATGAATAAAAATTCAATTATTTTCCTTGATGGTAATCAAGTCTTTTCAGACTTTAGGAAAATAGGTCTTTTAGGAAAAATCCAGAAGATTGTAGCTAAAATCAAAGATATTGAATCCAGTTACCTCCATGCTATTGAATCGAATCAGTCCCTTAATAATAGCGACCTGGATAAGTTAAAAAAATTACTGGATTATGGGCCCAAGAATATTAACAGCATAAGTGATCATAATTCTTTTTTTATTGGGCCCAGGATTGGTACCATTTCCCCCTGGAGTTCCCGGGCAACCGATATTGCAAAACATTGCAATATCCCATTAAATAAAATTGAACGTTGCATATCAATCAAAATGGATTGTGAGCAAAGCCTTACTGAAGATGAATTAATGGCCATTGCAAAGTTAATTTATGATCAAATGACTGAAGATATTTTTCTGCAAAAATCAGACATAAAAAAACTTTTCACCCACCAAGCACCAAAACCAATCAACCATATCAACATTCTTGAAGATGGTCTTGATGCCATTAGGACTTTTAGTGTTAATCATGGCCTTGCATTATCTGATGATGAAATAAGCTATTTATATAACTATTTTGTTTCTGTCAATAGAAATCCAACAGATGCTGAACTGATGATGTTCGCTCAAGCCAATTCAGAGCATTGTCGACACAAAATCTTTAATGCCAAGTGGACCATTAATCATGAAGAAAATGAGCGCTCTCTTTTTCAAATGATTAAAAATACGCATGAAATAACGCCCCAAAAGACAGTTGTAGCATACTCAGATAACTCCTCCATTATCGAAGGTAAAAAAAGTATGCGTTTTTATACAGACCATGAGGGTCATTACAAGGAGCATGAGGATTTAACACATTATCTAATGAAGGTTGAAACCCATAACCATCCTACAGCTATCTCACCTTTTGCAGGCGCGGCAACAGGAGCTGGAGGAGAAATTCGAGATGAGGGTGCAACAGGTCGTGGCTCAAAACCTAAAGCTGGCTTATCAGGATTTTCTGTATCAAACCTTAGAATTCCTGATTACCCTCAATCGTGGGAAAAAAAGACTATTGGCAAACCAAGCCGCATCGCCTCACCACTTCAAATTATGATTGATGGTCCCATTGGTGCAGCATCCTATAACAATGAATTTGGTCGCCCAAATATTGCTGGTTATTTTAGAACGCTCGAAATTGAGCATCAATCAAAATGGTATGGCTACCATAAACCCATCATGTTGGCTGGGGGTGTCGGTAATATTTTAGATAAACATACACACAAGCATGCATTAAATGAAAATGATTTATTGATTCAGCTAGGTGGTCCTGCCATGCTTATTGGCCTCGGCGGAGGGGCTGCATCCAGCATGGACACCGGTTCTAATTTAGAAAATCTTGATTTTGATTCGGTACAAAGAGGCAATCCAGAGTTACAAAGGAGAGCCCAAGAAGTGATTGATCGATGTTGGCAAATGCATGACAACAATCCTATCCTAAGCATTCATGATGTAGGCGCGGGTGGGCTCTCAAACGCTTTTCCAGAACTTATTAATGATGGTGGGGTTGGTGCTGTTTTTAATCTCAGAGATGTTAATAATGAAGAGCCAGGAATGTCTCCAAAGGAGATATGGTGTAACGAAGCACAAGAGCGTTACGTGCTTGCCATCAAAGAATCGGACCTTGAGCGTTTCAAATTAATATGTGAGAGGGAAAGGTGTCCCTTTGCCGTTGTAGGTCGCGCAACTAAAGATAAAAAATTGTTAGTCAAAGACAATCTCCTCAAAGAGGATGTAGTCAATATGGACCTGGGTATTTTACTGGGCAAACCCCCTAAAATGGAAAAAAATGTTATTCCCCCTAAAAAGCTTGAAGAGAAACAAGGTCAGCTTTATGGGAATTTGAGTGAAGATTTAGAGCGAGTTCTTAATTACCCTGCCGTTGCCAATAAAAATTTTTTGATAACCATTGGAGATCGTTCAGTGACGGGGCTCATTAGTCGAGATCAAATGGTAGGTCCATGGCAAGTTCCTGTCAGTGATGTTGCAGTTACTAAACTTGATTTTACCTCCTATCACGGTGAAGCTTTCGCTGTGGGTGAAAAAACACCACTGGCGATTATAGATGCCCCAGCTTCAGCAAGGATGGCCGTAGGTGAAGCCATTACCAACATTACCGCCAGTAATATTCCTGAATTGAGCTCTATCAAACTATCAGCGAATTGGATGGCCGCCACAGGTCAAAATGATCAGGATTATGAGTTGTTCGAAGCTGTCAAAACGATTGGGATGGACCTTTGTCCACAGTTATCCTTAAGTATTCCTGTGGGCAAAGATTCACTATCAATGCAAACCAAGTGGCATGATAAACAGGACAAGTCAGTGCAATCGCCCTTATCGGTGATAATTTCTGCATTTTCAGAATGCTCTGATACTCGGAAGACACTCACCCCACAGCTGCAAAGAGATCAAAACTCAACACTCATTTTCATTGACTTAGGAGAAGGCAAAAATCGTTTAGCAGGTTCATCATATTTATTAAGTCAAAATGAGGTAGGTAAAACATGTCCTGATCTTGAGGATAGTACCTTATTAAAAAACTTTTTTTCATCCATCCAAAAACTTAATCAAGAAAACAAGTTACTTGCCTATCATGATCGGTCGGATGGGGGTCTCATCATTACTTTGCTTGAAATGGCTTTTGCGGGCCGATGTGGTATTGATATCCAACTAGATCAGTCAATGGATTATGCCGTTATTGAGACATTATTTAATGAAGAACTGGGTGCGGTTATTCAAGTATCTAATCAACATGTAGATGAAGTTGAGCAATGGCTAAAAACGCATATCACTGAACATGTATTTAAGATTGGTAAGCCTGATCTCAAACATACAATAAGCATAAAAGACAGCAATACAAATGAGTTATATCAATCTACCCGCTCTCACCTTCAGAAAATTTGGTCTTCAACAACCTACCATATGCAAACGCTTCGTGATAACCCTAAGGCTGCACATGAGGAATTTGTGGCCATTGAAGATGATTTAGATCCAGGTATTCAAATCAAACTCTCATTTGAAGTACCTGAAAAAGTTCATATCAAAAAAAACAAGCCCAAAATAGCTGTTCTTCGAGAACAAGGCGTGAATGGGCAAAATGAAATGGCTGCAGCTTTTTATTACGCAGGATTTGATGCTCATGATGTGCACATGTCAGATCTCATAACTGGACGTTTGAAGCTGAGTGATTTTCAAGCCATGGTTGCTTGTGGAGGTTTTTCTTACGGTGATGTCTTGGGTGCAGGTCAAGGATGGGGAAAATCTATTTTATTTAATGAAAAATTAAAGGGCCAATTCCAAGAGTTCTTTAACCAAAAAAATAAATTAACCCTTGGGGTTTGTAACGGCTGTCAGATGCTCAGCAGCATTAAAGAAATCATTCCTGGGACGGATTATTGGCCCTCCTTTGTTAAGAATGAATCTGAGCAATTTGAAGCCAGGTTTGTGAGTGTCGAGATTCAAAAAACAAATTCGCCTTTTTTCAATGAAATGCAGGGTAGCATCCTTCCGATTGCTGTATCCCATGGTGAGGGGCGTATCCAATTTGATCACCCAGACCATTTAGATCAACTCGTTAAAAATGGCCTTGCAGCACTGAATTATGTGGATCATTTTTCTAAGGGAACTTTACGTTACCCTCTTAATCCAAATGGTTCTGAAATGGGTATTACCGGCATTACTAATTTTGATGGAAGTGTCACAATTATGATGCCTCACCCTGAAAGAGTTTTTTTAGCGGATCAAAATTCATGGTATCCAAAAGATTGGAATCATTTTGGGCCTTGGTATAAAATGTTCGCCAATGCAAATTTGTACTTTAATTAATAACAGGAAAAAATATGAAAAATCTTTTTAAATCTCTAATTGCTTCAATGCTTATCCTCTCTTTCAGTGCATTTGCCTTAAACGATGCAGAAGAATTGGAATTCACCGGCGCGGTGAATGATGGTGATTTAAAAACGGTAAAAAAATATGTCGAGACCATGAATGTTAATCTTGAAGATAGTTATTTTGCCTGGACACCTCTTTTGATGGCTGCTGCAAAAGATCAAATGGAAATTTTAGTATACCTTGTTAATAAAGGTGCAAATATCAATTACACACACCCTGTAACCAGATTCAATGCTTTGCATCATGCTGCCTTTAATGGCGACAAAGAAATGGCTAAATACCTTGTGGATAATGGTATCAATAAGCAACAAAACCTTAAAGGTGATGTATCTATCATTAGGGCGCTTAAAGAGGATAACAAACCTGAAATGGCTGATTACTTGGTGACTTTAGGTATCAAAGACGAGGGATGCCAAGAGCAGAAATGCTTCTAAATTTTATCGCTGATTTCTTCAAAAAATTTGCGTTAGGTTTATCATTTACCCTTGTATTAATTCCCAATCTGGGCTGCGCCTATAATTCTGCTTCATACAGCCCTCCCCCTTCTCAATTAAATTTATCCGTACCCCCAGGTTTCAGTATTGAAATCTTCGCAAAACTTGAACCTTGTGAGTCATGCTTCATAACGGGCCCACGTATGATGGCCACAGATGATGAAGGTAATTTATTCGTTGCCACGGGTAAACTTAATAAAGTTTATAAAATAGAACCCTCTAATAATATCAATGTAAACGCTGTAACGTGGTTGGATGATCTTAATATCCCTAATGGCATTGCCCATCACAACGGATATATCTATGTCGCCAATGAAGATCATGTCCTAAAAGTCTCTCAAAAAAATCCAAATGATAAAAAAATTATTATCCAAAATTTAGCCACGGGCGGCCATACAACAAAAACAATTAAGATTGGTCCAGATGGTTTTATTTATTTAAATGTTGGCTCGAGCTGTAACGTGTGTGTTGAAAATGACCCCTCTCGAGCAACCATTCAGCGCTACACGCTTGATGGAAAGCCTGAAGGTGCGATAAAAACTTTTGGAAGACACAAACCTGATGCAACTTGGGCTAAAGGGTTAAGAAATAGCCAAGGATTTGACTGGCATCCAATTACAAAAAAAATGTATGCCACCAATAATGGATCAGATATGAGGTCAAGTAAAAAAAATGGGCCGGTCAATGATGAATTACCTCCTGAACATTTCAATGAAATTATGCCAGGCGAACACTATGGATGGCCTTATTGTTGGGGTAATCAATTCTATGACCCAAATTTTGAAGGTCCTCAAAATTTTTGTACAACAACTAAAGGTCCCGATGTCATGTTCACTTCACACTCAACCCCCATTGGTATGAGTTTTTTAGATAAAACCAACTTTCCAAATGAAATGAAAAATGACGCTGTGGTGGCCCTGCATGGATCATGGAATCGAAAAGAGTTCTCTGGTTATAAATTAGTTTTAGTAGAATTTGATGACAATCATAAGCCTATAAGTTATAAGAATTTTATTACTGGCTGGTTAAGTAACGGGAGTGCTTGGGGCAGGCCTGTTGATGTTATCCAAAGTCATGATGGCGGTTTATTTGTATCTGATGATCGTTCAGGCTATATTTACAAGATCACCTTTAAAGGAAAATAAAATGTTTAAAAAAATATTCCTACTTTTTTTATTGGTTCTTTTTAACCATACAGTTTTTGCTAATCAAGTTTTTTCAGGATTTCATAATCCAGAATCAGTGGTCCAAGATGATCAGGGAAATATTTATGTAACTGAAATAGGTGAATTTGGTAAAGATGGTGATGGCAAAATTAAAAAAATTGATGTCCAAGGACATATTTCAGATTTTGCAACTGGATTAGATGACCCTAAAGGCATTACTATTTACCAAGGAGAGTTATACGCAACAGATCAAGATGTTATTGTTAAAATCAAAATGGATGGTTCTTGGTATGTTTTTGCAGGCACCATGAGCTTTCCAAAAACACCAGTTTTTCTCAATGATATTGATGTAACACCCTTGGGAACCTTTTACATTACCGATAGCGGAAATTTAGAGGGAGGAGGCATGATTTTTATTATGGATACCTCAGGAAAGCTAGAAGTCTTAATGGATTCAGATTCTAACGAATCCATCAAAGCACCTAATGGGATTCTGCCTCTTGATAATGATAGGTTTTTGCTTGTTGATTTTGCAACCGGTGAACTCTTTGAGGGCTCGAAAAATTCAGACAAACTTAATAAGCTGACCGAAGGATTAGGTGGGGGTGATGGCATCGTTATTTTGGATGATTCAATCTTGATTAGTGATTGGAAAAATGGGGTGATCTATGAGTACAAAAATAATGAGGTCAAAATAATAAATGATAATTTCCAAGCTGCTGCTGATATCGCACCAACAAAAAATAATCAATCAATTATCGTTCCAGACATGAAGGCTGGCACTGTCACAATTATGGATTTGAATTAATTAGTTAAAAAATTCATAATTGAAAAATAGTCACCATACCTAATATTCCAGGTCAAATCTTTCATAATTGTGTTTTTTGCTTTAAAGCCAATAGATAATGCGCTTTGTTTTGCCATCAATAAATCATTGGATCCATCTACAATTGTCACCGTCCCATCTTTAGATATTCCTAAATCATTTTGTATCAATTTAATAATATTCTCTTTCTCAGAAGCATTAATAATTTTGCCTTGAAGATTACCAGTTAGTTGATTATCCTTTACTTCAAGTTGATTTGAAAAAGCATAATCTAAACCCAACTCATTTTTTAAATAATCTGTAAAAAAAGAAAAGCCACCAGAAATAACAGCTGTTCTAATATCATTTTTTTGGCAAAAAATAATCCATTCTTTTACCCCATGATGTAGATTCATTTTATTTATAATTTTATAGTAGTCATCAACATTAAAGCCTTTAAGGTATTCGACTCGTTTTTTTAAGCTATCATTAAAGCCAATATTGCCAAGCATGGCATCCTCAGTAATCCTGGCAACCTCTTCACCTTTACCTAAAAATTGTGCCATCTCATCAATACATTCAATATTAATAAGAGTGGAATCCATATCCATTGCACATAGTTTTAATTGATTTTTTTTTGTGCTAAAACTATTAACATAATCAAGCTTATTTAATTCACAATATTTTTTAATAGAATGAGTGCTGATTTTATTTTGATTGATGATTAAAATTTCTGAGTCATCATAAATGGAAAGTTTTAGAATTGATTCTGGATTGAGCTCTAAAAAATTTTTCATTTTAAAAGCATTTTCTTTTTTAAATTCAATTAAATAATTCAAATTCATCAATACGCAGTCCAGTTATAAAGAGCAAAACAATCTGATATCATTACGGCTTAAATATTTAAGAAAAATTCTGAATGAATCTACACGAATATCAAGCAAAGAATATTTTAAAATCATACAACATCTTTGTACCAAATTTTAAAACCGCATCAACAGTTTCTGAGGCGGAATCTGCTTTCAGTCAGCTTAATGGCGAAAAAATGGCTATCAAAGCTCAAATTCATGCTGGAGGAAGAGGCAAATCTGGTGGGGTAAAAATTGTAAGCTCAAAAAATGAAGTCCATGAATTTGCAGAAAAATGGTTAGGTAAAAATCTAGTTACTTATCAAAATGGTCCTCAAGGACAACCCGTCCATAGATTACTTTTAGAGGAAACAGTTGACATTGCAGAAGAGCTTTACTTTTCGATACTAATAGATCGTCAGTCAGAAAGTGTTGTTATAATCTGTTCAAGCTCCGGTGGCATGGATATTGAGGAAGTATCAGAAAAAACCCCAGAACTAATCAATAAAATAAACTTTAAAATTAACCAAGATCCTTCTAATGGCTTGATAAAAAAACTTATTGAAAGTTTTAACGAAGATGTAGTGATAGAAAACGAATTTATTAACTTAGTTAAAAACGGCTTAAAAATATTTGTTGAAAAAGATTTATCCTTGCTTGAAATAAACCCACTGGTAATTACAAAAGACCGTAAGCTGGTGGCGCTAGATTGCAAGATGAGTATTGATGACAATGCACTCTTTCGTCATGAGGATGTTCTTGAATTACAAGACTGGACCCAAGTGGATGAAAAAGAAGCTGACGCCCATCATGCTGGGCTTAATTATATTGCACTTGACGGTGAAATTGGATGTATGGTAAATGGTGCAGGGTTGGCGATGGCAACCATGGATTTAATTAAACTATGCGGTGGCGAGCCAGCCAACTTTCTTGATGTTGGAGGTGGGGCAACAGCAGAAACGGTCAGTAAAGCTTTTAAAATTTTACTTTCAGATAAAAATGTAAAAGTAGTCTTAGTGAATATTTTTGGAGGTATTATGAGGTGCGATATTATCGCTAATGGAATTATCGCAGCTGTAAAAGAAGTAGGTGTTAATATCCCTATTGTTGTTAGGCTTGAAGGTACGAATGTGGATATTGGTAAACAAATCCTAAAAGATAGCAATCTAAATATCTTAGCTGCAGAAAACTTAAAAAATGCTGCTCAAAAGGCTGTCGAATTAGCAGGAAAACATTAAGTGTCTATCTTAGTAAATAAAAATACCAAGGTATTATGTCAGGGCTTTACTGGTAAACAAGGCACTTTTCATTCTGAGCAAGCCATTAAATATGGTACCAACCTTGTTGGAGGTGTAACTCCTAAGAAAGGAGGACAAACGCACCTTAATTTACCTGTTTTTAATTCTGTTAAAGAGGCAGTTGAAAAAACAAATGCAGATGCATCAGTCATTTATGTTCCACCACCTTTTGCTGCAAATTCGGTCATTGAAGCAAGTAATGCAGGTATTAAACTTGTTGTGTGTATTACCGAAGGTATTCCTGTTCAAGAAATGTTAAAAGTTAAGTCTATTACTAAAAAAAATGGCACCCTTCTTATTGGTCCTAATTGTCCAGGAATTATTACTCCTGATGAATGTAAAATTGGCATTATGCCAGGCAGTATTCATAAAAAAGGTAAGATTGGTATTGTTTCAAGATCTGGAACCTTAACTTATGAGGCGGTCGATCAAACAACAAGAAATGGGCTTGGACAATCAACCTGCATTGGTATTGGGGGTGATCCAATTAAAGGTCTAAATTTTATTGAGTGTCTTGAGTTGTTTGAAAAGGACCCAGAGACGGAGGGTATTATTCTAGTTGGTGAAATTGGTGGTTCTGATGAGGAACTTGCTGCAGAATATATTCAAAGCCATGTATCTAAGCCTATAGCTGGTTATATAGCAGGTCAGACTGCCCCTACAGGTAAAAGAATGGGTCATGCTGGAGCTATAATTTCCGGTGGCTCAGGAAAGGCTGAAATTAAAATTAAAGCTTTAGAAAAAGTGGGTGTCAGAATAGCCAGTTCACCCTCAGAAATGGGTAACATGATATTGACTGCATTAAATGAAAAAAATGCTTAAAAAAATCCTACTCATTCTCTTCTTGATCCTTTCATCCAATCTTTTTGCAGAGGAAGTTCCTTTCTTACTTACTGCTGCGGCCAAGGGTGATTTAGAGACAGTAAAAGCAATTATTGAAAGTGGCGGAAGCGCAAACACAGAAGATAAAGATAAATTAACGGCGCTTATGTATGCTGTGCGAAAAGATAATATTGAGGTTGTCAAATACCTAATAAAGCATGGTGCGAAAGTAAATGCTATTGAAAACGAAGGTTGGTCTGCGCTTATGTTTGCAGCAAAAAAAGGGTACACAAAATCAGCTGAGATCTTACTAGAAAATGGCGCTGATCCAAAAATTATTGATCCTGATGGATGGTCAGCTTATGGATTAGCAGCTACATCGGGTTATTCCAAAATGATCGACCTTCTTATCCAGAAAGGAGGGGTAGATCCAAACACGAGAAATAATACTGGCGCTACAGTGCTCATGCTTGCCTGTAAAAATGGTGATGAAAATACAATTAAGACGTTGCTCAAAAATAAAGCCAACAGTGAACTCAAAGATAGGTATGGTAAAACAGCATTAATGTATGCGGTGATTAATGGAAATGTTAAAGCTACAGAATTACTCTTAAATAATGGCTCTAAAATTGATGAAATTGATAAAAGCGAATGGACGGCTCTTTTATGGGCAGTTAAAAAAAATAAGTTGGAAGTAATCAAATTTTTAATCAAGAATGGAGCTAATGTGAATCACGAAGATGATGAAGGTACGCCAATTATTCACTATGCCGTTTTTAACAATAATTTTAATATAGTTAAATTATTAATCGATTCAGGGGCCAGCCTGAAAGCAAAAGATCAATATGGTTTAACCCCCCTCGTATATGCGCTTAAAGAAAAAAATTCTGAAATTATTGAAATTATTCGAGCCCATGGTGGTGAGTATTAATGAAAGTAAGTCTTTTTCAATTAAATTCTGATCTTGGAAACCTTAAAGCTAATTCAAACAAAATAATCAAAGCATCAAAAAAGGCAATAAGTGAAGGTGCGGATATGATTATTACTCCAGAATTAAGCTTATGTGGATATCCGCCAGAAGACTTACTACTAAATAATGATTTCATTTTAGAGTGTGATAAATACCTAAAAAAGATTATTAACGCAAAACTACCTATTAAGATTATGCTTGGTTACCCAAAAAAAATAGGTAGTAATCTTTTTAATGCTGCCTCAATCATTTTTAATGGAAAAATATTAAAAACCTATCTAAAGCAAACTCTGCCCAATTATGGCGTTTTTGATGAAAAACGTTATTTTAAGGAAGGCAATAAGAATTTAATTTTTAATCATAAAAGACAAAAACTTGGAATCTTAATTTGTGAAGATCTTTGGGTTGATGAGCCACTCCAAAAATTAATATCTAGTCAAGTTAATATAATTATATGTATCAATGCCTCTCCTTTTGAACTATCAAAACAAAAACAAAGGCTAAAGAGAATTGAGAAGAAAATAAAAAATAAAAAAATTAAGCTAATTTATTTAAATTCAGTTGGAGGTCAGGATGATCTAGTTTTTGATGGAGGCTCAATAATCTATGATGGTGAAAAAAATTTATTCAATGAGTTACCTCAATTTGAGGAAAAATTAAAAACCTTCAATCTAAATGATTTAACTATTCAGGATAGAGTAAAAAAAAGCCAAATTGAAATTTTATATAATGGCTTATGCCTTTCATTAAAAGATTATCTAAATAAAAATAAAATTTCTAAAATATTTTTAGGTTTATCAGGTGGGATTGATTCTGCAGTGGTGCTATGCATTGCTGCTAAAATATTCAATAAAAAAAATATAAATGCGATTATGATGCCCACTAAATATACCTCCAAAGAAAGTTTACGTGATGCAAAAAAACTTGCTCAAAATCTATCAGTAAATTATTCAGTTAAAAAAATAGATTCCTTAATCAATAAACTAAATAACATCTTTAATGAAGATTTTAAAAATTTAAAAGAAGATATAACGGAAGAAAATTTACAAGCAAGGGCTAGGGGAATTATTTTGATGGCCTACGCAAATAAATTCAATGGAATGGTTTTAGCCACAAGCAATAAAAGTGAAGTTGCTGTTGGCTATGCAACCGTTTACGGAGACATGGTGGGTGGCTTTTCAGTTCTTAAGGATGTGCCCAAAACAATGGTTTATCAGTTAGCAAATTTTATAAATCAAAAAAAAGAAATCATTCCTCAAAATATAATTTCAAGAGCCCCAACAGCCGAGCTTAAATTTAATCAAACTGACCAGGACTCTCTTCCTTCTTATGATATTTTAGATAAAATCATAGATTTGGTTTTAGAACAAAATTTAACATCAAAAGACATAATAAAGCTTGGATATGATGCCCATGTTGTAAAAAAAGTTGTAAAATCAATTCATGCGAATGAATTTAAAAGAAGGCAGGCTGCGCCTGGCCCCAAAATAACTTTTAAAGCATTTGGGAAAGATAGACGTTATCCTATTACTAATAACTTTAAATAATTTAAGGAAGATAAATGAAAAAAATTGAAGCAATTATTAAGCCCTTCAAGCTCGATGAAGTTAGGGAGGCCCTTTCCGAAATTGGGGTAATGGGTATGACTGCGACTGAGGTAAAAGGGTTTGGTCGACAAAAAGGACATACTGAACTTTATAGAGGTGCTGAGTACATAGTCGATTTTCTTCCAAAAATTAAACTAGATATCGTTGTAAATGACAAAATCGTAAACAAGGTCGTAGAAGCAATTACAAAAACAGCACAGACTGGCAAAATTGGTGATGGCAAAATTTTTATTTATGATATTGAACAGGCAATTAGAATCAGAACTGGTGAAAAAGGAGAAGAAGCAGTTTAATTTGAGATTATTTTCTTAATTTCGGATAGGTCCTGTAAGGTATCCACGCCTTTAAAATGATTTCCTTCATGAATTAACACTTGAATAGGTATCTGATTATCAATAGCTCTTAATTGCTCAAGTCGCTCTGAATCCTCCAGCTGTGATTTTTTTAAATTACAAAATTTTTCTAGCAGACTGACCGTATAGCCATAGATGCCAATATGGTGATAAACGATATCATCGTCAAATTTTTTATCTTTATGGAGATCAGAATAAGGTATTAATGAGCGACTGAAATATATAGCATTTCTATTTTGGTCAAGAATAACTTTGACGTTATTCAAGTTTATAAAATCGGTATAATTTTTAAACTTTGCTGCTGCAGTAACATAATCTGAATTTAATTGATTCATAAAATCATGTAAATCAACTATTAATTTAGGATCGATCAAAGGTTCATCACCTTGAACATTAATGACTCTTGCATCAGAAGGCCACGATTTTTTTTGAGCAACCTCCAAAATTCTATCAGTTCCAGAAGCATGATTGGGGTCAGTCATGATTGCCTCAAATCCAAAATTTTCTACTTCGGTTAATATTCTTTCATCGTCAGTTGCAACAATAATTTCCTCTGCACCACTTAACTTTGCCTTTCTTGCGACATGAATAACCATTGGAAAACCTGCAATTTCAATTAATGGTTTGCCAGGTAATCTTGTGCTGTTATATCTTGCCGGAATTACAACCTTGAATGCCATGATTATTTCTTTAAATTACGAGCTTCTGATTGAAGCATTATCGGGATACCATTCCTTATAGGGTAGGCAAGGCCTGCCGCTTTTGAGATAAGCTCATTATTTTTTTTATCGAACTCTAAGGCGCCTTTTGTAACAGGACAGACAAGTATTTTAAGAAGATTTTGATCCATAAGTTAATATTATTTTATTAATTTAGTAATTTCATTCATGAAGCCTTTATCAATCTCAACATATACGGGCAAGTACCAAATATTATCATGATTAATATTTTCACACTTAACAATATCCTTCTCAGTCATAACAATCAATTTTTTTTCTAGGCCATCAAAATCTTCTTGTTTAAAAAAATAATGGTCATTAAATAATTTATATTTAAATTCACAATCAAAAGATCTAAAAAATTCAATTAAACGATTCGGATTTCCAATGGCCGACATAATCAAAATATCCTGATCTTTTAATTCTTCAAATTTAATTTTTTTATTCTTTTTATTCAATAGAAAATTTGGATTTTTATAAGTCATTAAATAATCGTAGTCAAAATTATCATTTTTTTCATTGAGAACAATTAAATCACATTCTTTAAGTCTTGATTTCGGCTCCCTTAACGGTCCTGAGGGTAAGAGAAGATTGTTACCAAATCCCCTCTGACCATCGATAATACAAATCTCAAGATCTCGCTGTAACTTATAATGCTGCAATCCATCATCAGAGAGAATTAACTGTACATGCGGATATTGATTAATTAAAAACTGACCTACTGATACTTTATCTTTCCCAACAAAAATAGGAATATCATATTTATTTTTTAAAAGTAAAGGCTCATCCCCAACATCCTCTACCCTTGAATTTTTTAAGACCTCTAGCGGATGTTTAACAATGCCACCGTAACCTCGAGATATAACTCCAACAGATATCTTTTTTTTAATTAGCTCCCCAATTATTGTTTGGATGAGTGATGTTTTTCCGGTACCTCCTAAGGTAATGTTGCCTATTACAATGACTGGTCGTGCAAGCTTAAAAGATTTGAGAAAACCAATATTGTAAAAAAATTTTCTTATCTTAATACCGATTAAAAAAAGAACGCTAAGGGGGGTTAAGAGAATAATCCATGAAAATTTTTTATAGAATTGATCATTAATTATTTGATAAAGGGAATTCAAATTAATTAAAGCCTTTTTGATAAAGTTTTGCGTAAAATCCTTTCTGTGCTAATAATTTTTTATGATTTCCAATCTCAACAACTTTTCCATTATCAATAACAATAATCTTATCTGCATTCATTACTGTGCTTAGCCTGTGGGCTACCACAATCGAAGTTCTTTTTTGCATTAGGTTATCTAAGGCTCTTTGAACCAATTTTTCAGATTCGGAATCCAAAGCAGAGGTTGCCTCATCAAGAAGTAAAATGGGCGAATTTTTAAGAATGGCTCGAGCAATGGCTATTCTTTGTTTTTGTCCGCCAGATAACTTAACACCTCGATCACCAATAATATGATTGTATTTTTGTGGTAATTTACTTATAAACTCATCAGCATTAGCGGCTTTGGCTGCATTCTTAATTTGTGACAAAGAATAATTTTTTCCATACCCGATATTATTCATGATGGTGTCATTAAATAAGATAATGTCCTGACTTACTAAAGCAATTTGCTCCCTTAAATTAGATAACTTGTAATCACGTGTATCAATTCCATCTATTAAAATTTCACCAGATTCTATAGGATAGAATAATGGGACTAAATTGATTAGAGTCGATTTTCCTCCGCCCGATTTTCCAACTAAAGCAACTTTTTCTCCTGCTTTTATTTCTATATTAATACTTGATAAAACTTTACCCTTTTGTGATGAATAGGAGAAAGAAACATTACGAAATTGAATTTCACCTTTAACTCTTCTAATTTTTTTTCTTCCACTATCACGCTCTTTTTTCTCATCCATTATAGAAAAAATACTCAAACCTGCAGCATACCCAACCTGAATATGTTCATTAATCTGAGTTAACTTTCTAATAGGATTTAGAAGCATCAACAGCGCTGTAGCAAATGCGGCAAATTCTCCTGCGGTGAGATTGTTTAAAGAATAATAGACAATAAAAGCTAAAAAGATGCCAGATACAATCTCAACAAAAAAACTATTACCTCCTGCTAATTTAGCCAATTTTGTTTGCATCTTTCTGTTTCTCAAAGCATAGAGCCAGAACCTTTGTAATTCATATTTTGCAGTACCAAAAATTTTTACAATTCTTTGTCCAGAAATCCCCTCCTCCGCAACGCGGGTCATATCACCCATCGTTTCTTGAATTTCTTGACCAGCATCTCTTAATCTTGGTGATACTTTTTTAAGATAAAAAACAATAATAGGAATTATTGTTATAAAACATAGGGTTAGAAACCAATCAAGGTAGAGCATATAAATAAAAACTGCGACTACAGTCATGGAGTCTCTCAAGGCATCAAGGGCAACTTTTATAACAATATTAGATAGCTGCTCTGTTTCATAAGTAACTTTTGAGACTATATTTCCTGCTGCATTTGCATCAAAAAATGCATTTGGTAACAACATAATATTTTTAAAAATATCAACCCTTAGATCTTCAACTACCTTTCTTGATACCCACTTGAGTGAATAATTTGAAACATAATTTGCAATAGCTCTCAAAAAAACTAGTATGAAAAGAGTTAGGGGTAAAAAAATAAATGCTTCAGTAGCTTTTTGAACAAGTCCATCATCAGTTATTTTCTTTATTAGCGACAAAAAACCGGCATTGGTTAGGGCCATCACAATTAGGGCAATAATACTAATAAAGATAATCGACTTGTATCTGAATGAATACTTTAAGAGCCTTGAATAAGTTTCTTTAATTGTCTTTTTTTGACTTTTTAACTTTTCAGGGCCAGACATAATTTTTAAATCTAATTAAGTTTAGTTGAAAATGTAATTTTTGTGAGCCCTGCTCTTCTAGATGCTTCCATGATATTAACAACCGATTGGTGAGGTGTTTCTGCATCAGCATTAATAATGACAGGTAAATCTTTTGCATTACCTGCAATTTGAATTAGCCTCTTTTCGATTGAGTCTATTGAGTTCTGGGAGAGAATTTCCTCATTAATAGCATATTGTCCATCTTTAGTGACGGTGACATTAATTGGCAAAAGTTTTTCCTCAACTGGATTAGCATCTGCAGTAGGAAGGTTAATTTTTAGCTCACTAAACTTAGAAAAAGTTGTACTTACAATTAAGAAAATAATAATGACAAGGAGGACATCTATCAAAGGAATAAAATTTATTTCTGGGTCCTCTAGGCGTGACTTTCTCTTAAAGCCCATAAATACTATTTCCTTTCACCGCGAAGAATTTCAACTAACTTCAGAGCTTGTTGCTCCATGTCATTTAAAAGATGGTCAACCTTTGATCGATAATAACGGTAAGCAATCATAGCTGGTACAGCAACAACAATCCCTCCAGCCGTATTATATAAAGCAACCGAAATTCCTCTAGCAAAAACTGCGACATCATGGCCGCTAGATGTAAACGAACTAAATAATTCAACCATACCTACGATAGTTCCGAATAGGCCCAATAAAGGTGCAACAGTGGATATCGTTCCAAGTGAGTTTATATTTTTTTCAAGCTTAAAGGCAACATTCTCACCAACCTCATCAATTGCATCTTTGAGCACTTCAAGGGAGCTACCTCGATTTCTGATAGCCGTTGCTAAGATTTCTCCCAATGGAGATGCTAGGCTTATTTCATCTAAAGATTGTTTTTTTATTGTACCTTGCTGAATCATCGCAAAAACTTCCTTGCTTAAATTTTTAGGAGCAATAGATGATGATCTTAATGACCAAGCTCTTTCCAGTATAATTGCAAGTCCATAAACTGACGTAACAATTAAGAGCCATACAGGCCAACCAGCCGCTTCAATAATTTCCCACACTTTAAATATCTCCTTCTAATTTTGTAAAAAGTATACTATTTGAAGAATAATTTTCCTTCATTTAAATGACAAATTTTATCCATCCTTGATGCAATATCAACATCGTGTGTTACTAGCACTATAGCTGTTTTTGTCTCCTTTGCAACTTCTAGAAACATTTCAAATACTAGGTTTGCATTCTTATAGTCTAGATTACCCGTTGGTTCATCAGCAAGAATGATTGACGGCCTGTGTATAAGAGCTCTAGCGACAGCAACTCTCTGTCTTTCCCCACCAGATAATTCATGTGGCATATGATTAATTCGATTTTTTAGACCCAATTTATCCAACAGCCTCAAACCCTCATTTCCAATATTCTGTATTTTTTGCCTTCTGACCAAAAGAGGCAAAAGTGCATTTTCTAATGCCGAAAAATCAGGTAGCAAATGATGGAACTGATATATGAAACCATAATGCATATTTCTAAATTTTGATAACTCTGTTTGGTTTGAGTAATCAAAGGAAATACCATTTAGAGAAACTTGTCCCTTGGATGGCCTATCAAGACCAGCTATTAAATTAAGCAAAGTAGATTTTCCTGAGCCTGATACACCTGTGACCGCAATATGTGTACCATTTTTAATTTCTAAATTCAGATTTGAAAAAATTGGTGCATCTAAACCCTCATAGGTTTTTGATACATTGTTTAGCTTTAAAGAAAAATTATTCATACTTTAAAGCCGTGGCTGGATCCATTTTTGATGCTTTATAACTTGGATAAATGGTCGCTATAAATGATAAAAACATACCCATTAAACCTATTGAAATGACATCACTTATCAAAAGTTTTGAGGGGATTTTGGAAATGTAATAAATATCTTTAGGAAGGAACTGAACGGAGAATAGACCTTCTATAAAAGGCACAATGGTATCAATATTTAAAGCAATGGTAATACCTAAAATCATACCAAGTAATGTTCCCAAAACCCCAATCATTACGCCCTGAATTATAAATATAAACATAATACTTTTTGGAGTAGCACCAATTGTTCTTAATATGGCAATATCAGATCTTTTTTCTGTCACCCCCATCACTAATGTAGAGACAATATTAAAGGCTGCTACGGCAATAATAAGTGTCAGTATGATAAACATTACTTTTTTCTCCATTTGAATAGCAGCAAATAAATTTGCATGTTTTTTGGTCCAATCAAATATAAAGATATCTGGCTGATCCTGGTAAAGTGATTCAAGATTACTCACAGTCGCTTGTGTTTTTGATAAATCTGATAATTTCACTTTAAGGCCAGATACTAAATCATTTAACTGAAAAAGGTTTTGCGCATCATTCATATGGGTAATGACTAAACTTGAATCATACTCATACATTCCGGCATCAAAAATACCACTTACGGTAAATTGTTTTACTCTAGGAAGCGCTCCAAGAGCAGAAAAATTTGCTTGAGAGGAAATTAAAGCGACTTTATCTCCAACCTTCAGATTAAAATAGCGAGCTAGATCGATACCAAGCAAAAGTTCATATCTACCAGGATTTAAAGTATATTTTCCCCTAATAATTTTTTTATGAATGTCACTAACATGAGCCTCAAGATTAGGATCAATGCCCCTTACAATAACTCCCTTATTAAATCTGCCTTGAGCAATCATTGACTGATTATGCGTAAAAGGGGCTACAGAACTCACATTGTTTTGTTTTTGAATAAGCTCGTTATTATTTTTCCAATCTCTTAAAAGATAATTTGACCCAGTTACTTCAATATCAGAAGCAACACTTAAAATCTTATTTTTTAACTCACTTTGAAAACCATTCATCACGGAAAGAACAATAATTAATGCCATCACCCCAAGCGTTATTCCAATAATGCTAGTTAAAGAAATAAAAGAAATGAAATTATTTTTATTTTTGAGTCGAATATAACGACTTGCAATCCATAACTCAAAAAAATTAGAAAAATTAACTTTTTTTATCATTTATATATCAACGTCATAGCACGCATTCTGCTAGAATTATGGCATGTTTACGGGAATAATAGAAACAATTGGTACCATTGAACGCGTGGATGAAGAGTCTAATAATGCAAAACTTTTTCTCAATTTTGATCCAAAATTTTTTAAAGATCTTGTTCTTGGAGAAAGTATTGCGATTAACGGTATTTGCCTTACATTAGAGTCATTTGATCATGACGCTCTTCAATTTCATCTTTCATCAGAAACCTTAAGCAAGGTTGCGCCCTTTAAAAAAAATCAAAAGGTTAATTTAGAAAGATCATTAAAATTAGGGGATCGACTTTCAGGACATTTTGTCTTTGGTCATGTTGATGGTATCGCGAAAATTAAAAATATAACCAAACAAAATAATTGTGAAATTTGGGAGATCGAAACATCAAAGGATCTTATGAAATTTTTTGCTCATAAGGGTTCCGTATCTTTAAATGGGGTAAGCCTTACCATTAATAGTAAAAATGATTCATCATTCACTATTCACCTTATTCCTCATACAATTAAGCATACTGCATTTCAATTTAACAAGATTAATGATGATATAAATATTGAAATTGATATGCTTGCAAGATATGTTGAAACAGCTCTCTCAAAACAATGAACTCAATTGAAGAAATTTTAAAAGATTTAAAGATAGGTAAGATGGTTATCTTGGTTGATGACGAGGACAGGGAAAATGAAGGTGATCTGTTAGTCGCCTCTGAATTCATCACTCCAGAACATATTAACTTTATGTCAAAATTTGGCCGTGGTTTGATATGTTTAACTTTAAATGAAAAAAAATGTAAATCACTTAACCTGCCCTTAATGGTTCAAAAGAACGAGGCCAAACTTGGAACAAATTTTACAGTATCTATTGACGCGGCCAAGGGTATTTCAACAGGTATCTCTGCTAGTGACCGAGCAAAAACGATAAAAGCTGCAATTAAAAAAAATGCTTCGGAAAAAAATATAGTTCGACCTGGACATATTTTCCCGCTCATTGCTCATCCTGGGGGAGTACTTTATAGGGCAGGTCATACAGAAGCAGGTTGTGACCTTGCTTCTTTAGCTGGCCTTGAGCCATCATCTGTTATTTGTGAAATTCTAAATGACGACGGAAACATGGCTAGACTTCATGATCTTCAAGAAATAGCAAAAAAACATGATTTAAAAATTGGAAGCATTGCTGACTTGATCGAATATAGAAGTAGAAAGGAAAAATTAATAAATAAAATTGAGCAGAAAAAAATTCAAACCAGCTATGGTGAAATGAATCTTATTCTCTACACTGATATCTTGAGTCAAAATAGTCACTTAGCTCTAATCAAAGGACGCATCAATAAAAAAGATAATGTTCTTGTTAGGGTGCATGAGCCATTATCTATATTAGACTTTCTATCAAATCAAACGAGTCACTCTTGGACCCCCCTTGAATCAATGAAGCTAATTGAAAAAGAAGAAAAAGGGGTCATTCTTTTTTTAAATTACAACGAGTCTCAGACCAAATTAAAAAATACATTGGCAACAAAAAAAAATAAAAATAAACAGGATGAATTAAGGAATTATGGTATTGGTTCTCAAATTCTGGTAGATATTGGGATTACCAAAATGAGACTACTGGCCTCACCCCGTAAAATGCCAAGTATGACAGGGTACGGACTGCAAGTTACTGAATTTATTGATAATAACTAGAAAACATATCATGGCCATGGTATGATTCGACTTGTTGAAAAATTATTCAAAATATCTTTTACATACGCTCAAACGAGCCAGTGATACTTCTTTTCAAATTCAATTCATTTTTATCCAAAGGGTCTTATTTTATGGAACAAAATAAAACTGGGAACATTCTTTCCTTTGATTTTGGTGAAAAAAGAATCGGAGTAGCAATCGGCAATATTACAACCCAAATCTCACATCCTCTTCACACCATTGAAACCGAAAAAAATTCTGAAAGATTTAAGATTATTGAAGGTTTACTTAATGACTGGAAACCTGATAAGGCTATCGTTGGATTACCTCTTAATGATGATGGTTCAGAGAGCAAACTAACCCTATTAGCTAAAAAATTTACTAATAAGATCAAGAATAAATACAATCTTGAGGTTATAAATATAGATGAAAGGTATTCATCGAAAGAAGCTAAGCAAAGAATAATAGAAGATGGGTTATCAAGAAAAGATAAAAGTCGCATAGATCAAATTGCAGCATCAATTATATTAGAATCCTATTTTGAACAAAGAAAAAATGAAGCTTCCTGATCCTGAAAAGTTAATTGAAAAACTTTATCTTGAGGTAGAAAAAACCATAGACAATGATTCAAGGATCATTGGAATTCCCGCTGGTGGTCATTTAATTATTAATAAAATTACTAAAAAATTAAGACTTAATGTGCCTTATGGCTACATTGATGGTTCTTTTTACCGTGATGATCTTGATATTTCTGGTATTAAATTAAAAGAAAAGACGACCAACATTAATTTTGATGTAGAAAATAAAAAAATTATTTTAATTGATGATGTTTTTTATACAGGTAGAACAACACGAGCTGCGATCAATGAGATTTTTGATTATGGTCGCCCAAAAGAAATACAGCTCTATGTATTGATTGACAGAAATCAAAATGAGCTCCCTTTCAAACCCTCATTTGCGGCGTATGAAGCAAGTCAACTAGAGAACAGCTACATTAATCTTGAGGAGATCAATGGGAAGCTTGAATTTAGGGTTATTGAACATGGCTAACTTCAATCATTTAATTTCATTGTCCGGTCTCGATAAAAACACAATAATTCATATTTTTGATTTGGCCGAATCATTTTTAAAGGTGAATGCCAGGGATGTTAAAAAAGTGCCATTACTTAGAGGTCGAACAGTCTGTAATCTTTTTTTTGAAAATAGCACGCGTACTCGTACAACCTTTGAAATTGCTGCTAAAAGACTTTCGGCTGATGTAATTAATTTAGATATCTCCACCTCCTCTCAGTCCAAGGGGGAGTCAATTTTAGATACCGTAAATAATTTAATAGCCATGGGAGCAGATATTTTTGTGATTCGCCATGCAACGCCAGGCATTCCTGAGATGATTTCAAAAAATGTGCCCAAAGATATTCATATCATCAATGGGGGTGATGGTAATCATGCTCACCCAACACAAGGCCTCCTAGATGCCTTTACGATAAGAAAATTTAAAAAACACTTTAATCAAATCAAAGTAGCTATAGTTGGAGATATAAAGCACTCCAGGGTTGCTCGATCAGAAATTAATGCTTTATCTATTTTAGGTACTCAGGAGATACGTGTTATTGGGCCAGATAAGCTAATGCCTGATAATTTAGCAGAATTAAACCTAAAAAAATTTAGCACAATGGCAGAGGGTTTAAAAGACGTAGATGTTATTATGATGTTAAGGCTTCAAAAAGAAAGAATGGAAAGTGGTGAGGTTCCTTCAGAAGAGGAATATTTCAATCTTTATGGCCTTAAAAAAGAACACCTTAAAATTGCAAAGTCTGATGCAATTATTATGCATCCAGGTCCAATGAACAGAGGTGTAGAAATAGAATCAGAGGTTGCAGACTGCAATCAATCCGTTATTTTGTCGCAAGTTAAATATGGTATAGCCATTAGAATGGCAGTGATGACCATGTTGATCAGCAAAAAAACATGAAAATAAAATATAAATTCGATATAATGAGCCTCTTTCATTTTAAAAGGTAATTACGGGGATAAAAATGCTTGAAAAACTTATTAATGCTTTATTTGGCCGTCCAGTAGAGGAAAAAAAGCCAGCGGCTAAAAAACCTGCTGCAAAGAAAAAGCCAGCGGCTAAAAAACCTGCTGCAAAGAAAAAGCCAGCGGCTAAAAAACCTGCTGCAAAGAAAAAGCCAGCGGCTAAAAAACCTGCTACAAAGAA